>Ga0099364_10002557_pt1 | contig 28933 bp, 25 predicted proteins | sample TergutTh196P3_FD_73070 | JGI IMG/M metagenome (GOLD analysis project Ga0099364, IMG submission 73070) | Microcerotermes parvus P3 segment gut microbial communities from Pointe-Noire, Republic of the Congo - Th196 P3 | ecosystem: Host-associated > Arthropoda: Insects > Digestive system > Gut ...
TTTCGTGTGAGGCATCGGATCTATCTTCTTCGAGTTTTATGTCTTCGCAGTCTAATTGCTGAATTACAAGTTGCCTAACGGTCGCTTCGCTATTCGCAGCACGAATAGCGGTGAACAGGTCTTTTGGTATGGGGAACAAGGTTTTCATCATTGGGTGATATTATATTATATATTTCGTTTTTTTTGCAATATTGCTATTGAATGTACATTTTAAACAGGCTTTTTATCTTTACAAATTTTTAAACATTTTCATATAATCAACACAAAGATTATTATTGACTTTATAATTGCAAATTTCAAGTTGGGAGTACCCCATTTTTTCATAAAAATCAATTGTAGGCATCATTGCGAACAAATCAACTAAACTGCAACTATTTTCAATTGCTTTTTGTTCTAAACACTTTACAATTTTTGTACCTATTCCGGCTCGTTGATATTTAGGCAGAACAAAAATGCGCCTAATGTTATTTTCTAAAAGACATCCACTACCAATAAGATTATCATCTGAAAACACAAGTGCAGTAAAACCAATTTTGGAATCGCTTAAAATATTTTCGGGCTGATTGTATGAAAGAAAATAATTTACTACTTCTCTATCATATAACGCGGAATAAATCTGTTCAATAGTTGTTCGGCAAAGTTCAAACAAATTACTTAAATATTTTTTTGAGAAAGGAGTAATTATATATGGTGTCATTATAGGTAGTTTTCAGTGAATGAGTGAATAAGTGAATAAGTGAATGAGTGAATGAGCTGTTTTATAGTTTTTTAGTTTATAGTTTTATAGTTTATGTTCTTTTTTTCACCTTATTTTTTTTACATAGCACCCTTAGTAGCAAAACGAATGAATGGGAACAAACCTTATTATTAATTTTCAGTTTTCAGAAAAAAAATCTACAATCAAGGAATTAGAATGAACTAAATTGTAAATTAATGCTCATTTTTATATTTTCTTGGAAAAATCTACGAAAATCCGTCAAATCCGTCTATCCTCAATTCCACAATTTTACTTAGTAACTTTCAAAAATTCACCGATAATACGTTCCAACTCTTCTTTTGGTAGTAACCCTTTTGCCAATGCGGGGTTGGTATTCATTGGTATAAAAACTATAGTAGGATATGCCGTAACACCAAAAATTGCTGCTAATTCGCGATTTTTTTCGGCATCAACTTTATAAATCTGAATCTTGTCTTTATATTCAAGTTGAAGTTCCACTAAAATTGGCGCTAACCTTTTACATGGTCCGCACCATTCCGCATAAAAATCGATAATAGCAGGTCTATCGCCTTTATACTTCCAATCCTTGTTGTTTTTATAATCAAAAACTTTTTCAATAAACTCTTTTTCGTTCAAAGAAATTACTTTGTGGTTTTCTGATTGAGACGAAGAAAAAGAAGAGACTTCTGAGTTTTTTTCTAAATTATTTTCACTTAAAACCATTCCTATTGAAATGAAAATTAATACTCCTATTGTTACAATGCTTCTATATTTCATCTTATAAATATTTTAAAAAATTTTTCTACTTAAACGCAAAAAAATAGATAATGTTACTTTTTTTAAAAAATTTTTTATTTATTCCTAATTCTTGACTTGATTTAGCATTGATTGTCGCGACTTTTGAACCAGCATTATTCACAAGCACACAGACTACACAGATATTGATAATCTCTGTGTTTCTCTGTGCTCCTCTATGTGCCTCTGTGTAACTTTTTTTATTACACAGAGATCCACAGAGATCACAGAGGGTCACAGAGAAAAAAAATAATATAATTTTAAAACCAAACCTTTAATCCATTTGGAATAATTTCGATTTGTTTTCTACCATAAGTAAAAAAGTAACCCGAAAGAAATCCGATTCCACTTCCAGCAATCACGTCTGAAACCCAGTGTTTGTTCTGATATACTCTACCGAATGCAACAGCAACGGGAATGACATAAATCCATCTTGAATAGTTTTCAGCAAAAGGAGTAAAAATGGCAAAAGCCACCGATGTATGTCCGGATGGCATAGATTTGTAATCATCAACTAATATAGGAAAAGGTCTACTATGAAATGCACCTAATTCCATATAAGGGCGAGCGCGCCCAAAAGATTGTTTTAATGTTTCTGTAACCAAAAAAGAGGCAATCGCCGATTTAATAGAGGCTTCGGTAGTTATTTGTAATTTTTCGTTCTTAAGTAAATAACTTGTTCCGTAGGTTAAAATCAATCCGGGTATAATAACTTTTTTTTCGCCTCCTAAGTCTGAAATTTTGCAAAAACCCTTCCAAAAATCAGTCTGATTGTTATTCATAAATTTAGAAACATTCTCATCGGCAAATAATGCCATACCCGTTGCTCCCGCCATTCCTACAAAAAAAGTCCAATGCGGAAGTCGCGTTCTTTGGATAGTAGAATCGTTAAATATTTCAGGCTGATTGGAAAATACCCTCGAAACAACTGATACAAACAGAATTAACAATATGGTGCATCTTTTCATTTTTCAGGTTAATCTAATACAATCATCTTCAATTATTATCATTTTGTCTTTATACAAGGCTCCAATCGATTTTTTAAAGTTCTTCTTGCTGATTTCAAAAATTTTTGATATTTGCGCGGGGTCTGTTTTATCAGAAACGGGCAAATAACCGTTGTTTTTTTTCAAAATGTCATATACTTTTTGTGCAAAAATGTCCATCTTTTTGTAGCCTTGCTGATATAACGTCAAATCTATCTTGTCATCATCGCGAACTTTACTGATGTATCCTGTTATTTTTTGTCCCGTGCTTAAAGTGGCAAAAATTTGGGTATCGTACAACAATCCCGAATGAGTTCCATTAATAATTGCTTTGTATCCTAAATCGGTTTTGTATGCAATGATCAGTTCTACTTCCTCACCCTCTTTGTAATCGTGCGGAATATTGTCAATAAACTTGTCGATTTTTGACGAAGCAACAATTCGTTTAGTATTGTCGTCAATATAGATAAATACTAAATATTTTTTACCTTTTTCCATTTTAATTTGCTGCTCACGGAATGGCACAAATAAATCTTTGGGTAGTCCCCAGTCGAGGAATGCGCCTACTTTTTCAATAGCAACAACATTTAGTTGAACGAAATCATCTACCATTGCGTATGGTATTTCGGTCGTAGCAATTAGTCTATCTTCTGAATCTAAATAGACAAAAACATCTAAATCATCATTTTCTTTCAGTTCTTGTGGGGCGTATCTTTTGGGTAGAAGTAGGTCTCCCAGAGTATCGCCATCAAGAAAATATCCGATTGATACTCTCCGCAAAACTTTTAATCGGTTAATTTTTCCGATTTGTGCCATAAAACTTTGTTTTTAAGTGATTTAAGAGCATCGGTGATTTTGTATTCTAACTCTTATTCATAATTTTTGCGTTTTTAACGTTAAAAAAAAGATAATATTGTATTTTTAGAAAAGAAAGACTATTAAGATGTTGCGTTTTAATTAATAGTTTTATTAAGATGCCCTGAGTTGTGCTAATTCGTGGTTTAATTAGAACTAAAACCGATTGAAAGCAAGCTTACCTTTACGTTGGGTATTTGCAATAAAGTATGACAGCATGCTTCTAATGTAGAACCCGTTGTTATTACGTCATCAATTAATAATATGTGTTTGCCTTCTAATGATTCTGTTTGCGTAAGTTTGAAAATTCCTTCGACATTTTTCCATCGGTCGAACTTTCCTTTTTTTGTTTGTGATACGTTATATATATTTCGTATTAATATATTCTTCTGAACGGGTATGTTTGTAAATTTGGAAATAGTGTCAGATAAAATATCACATTGGTTATACCCTCTGATTTTCATTTTTTTTGGATGTAAAGGGACGGGAATTAAATAATCTATGTTATGTACAAATGATAACTCTTTTAACTTTTTTCCTGCTATTTTACCCAACAATTCGCCTGCTTTTGTGTTTCTTTTGTACTTTAACAGATGAATTATCTTCTGTAATGTCTCCCCTTTTCTGAAATAAAATAGCGCAAAGGCATGTTCTATATTTACCTTTCCCCATAATAGTTGAGCGACAGGGTTGCTATTGGAATGTTCAAATCCTGTTTGAGGTAACTTGGAACAACACCGTTTGCATAATAATATCTCTTCTGCAAATAGATCCTTTCCGCATTTTTTACATACCTCAGGAAACAACAATGCTACAAAACCGTCGAATAATTTTTTTATCTGACTATTATTTGCCATAAATATCGCTTTTTTTACAAAAGTAATTGAAATTTTTTTAATTCGAGCAAAAGATTTGAAAAATGAAAAAATTTTTTTTTTCACAATTTTATTAAGAAAATGAAAAGCACACATATAACACAGATACAGTATCATTTTTGTAATATCCTGTTATTTAAGTAAATATGAAATGCCAAGTCAGGTGTTTTGAATTTATTTCAAAAATTTATAATCTGCATATCGCTAAATCAAAAATTTTATCTACTTTTGCAAAAAAATTTAAAATCTATAACTATTTTGTTTTAACGAAAATGACCAAACTTATAAATATAGACTCAGATAAATGTAGTTTAAGTTTCACTTGTATTCGTGTTTGTCCTGTAAAAGCTATTAAAATTGAGGACAAGCACGCTATTGTGATGCATGACCGCTGTATTGGTTGCGGAAGTTGTTTTACAGTATGCAAACACCATGCAATTTCCGTCCGTAACGAAAAAGAGATTGTTCGCGAAATGATTGGTTCGGGAGTTCCGGTTGCGGCAATTTGTGACCCAAGTATTTCGGGTGAATTTACTGATATAACTGATTATAGAAAATTTGTTGCAATGATACGTGCTCTGGGTTTCAAGTATGTTCTTGAAACAGCATTCGGAATTGACCTTATTGCGCTAAAATACAAAAAATTGTTTAATGACTTTCATGGAAAATATTATATAACAGCAAATTGTCCCGCAGTTGTTTCTTTTGTAGAAATGTATCACCCCGAACTTACTGAAAATATTGCTCCTATTGTGCCGCCTTATATTGCAATGGCTAAAGTGGTTCGCCATTTTTATGGAAATGACCTAAAAATAGTTCTTTTAACTCCTTGCATTGCCGCAAAAGATGATATCAAACGATTCCAAAAAGAAGATTCGGTAGATGCGGCGTTAACATTCAGAGAACTGCGCGAACTTTTTTCTGAAAATGGTATATCAGAAAACATTGTCGAATTTAGCGATTTTGACCCTCCCGTAGGTAGAAAGGGTGGTCTGATGCCAATTAGTCACGGAATGTTACAACTCGTGGACATTAACCAAGAACTTTTATCAGGTAATATACTTATTGTGAACGGAAAACACAATGTACAACAGGCAGTTTCAGAGTTTAAAACCGAAATTGAACTTCGGCAGCATATTCATCCTTATTTATGTGAGGGATGTTATATGGGACCCGGTATGTCTCCCGGTGGAAAAAAATATTTACGCCGCTCGGAAGTCATTAAATATGTAAATAAAAGGTTGAAAGGCATTGATTTAGTTACGTGGTCAGAACAAATAGAAAATTTTAAAGATTTAGAGTTGTCGAGGAGTTTCAAAGCAAATGACCGTAGGTTGTCGCATCCGCAAGAAACTGATATACAGCGAGTTTTAATCGAAATGGAAAAACCCAACGAACAAGACCAACTAAACTGCGGAACATGCGGATATTCAACATGTTATGAATTTGCGGTTGCGCATTGTCAAGGACTTGCTAATTATGAGATGTGTAATCCATACACAATTCAAAATCTGAATAATTTTATTAGTAAGCTAAATTATGTAAATGAAAAACTTAGAAATACGCGTGAAGCACTTCGGATTAGCGAAAATAGGGCAAAAGAAGGAGAGATAATCGCTAAAGAAGCAAATGAAACTATTTCAATGATGCTTGATAAAATGACTGCTGGCGTAGTTATAGTAGATGAAAATCTGAAAATAATTGAATCAAACAAAGCATTTATCGAAATGGCAGGAGAAGATGCAAAAGAAATCAATGAAATGATTCCCGGTTTAAAAGGGGCAGCATTAGAAACATTAGTGCCGTTTCATAAATTCTTCTCAACGGTTATGCAATCTGGCGAAGATATATTAAATCGTGATACTCAACTCGAAAAGAATATCTTAAATGTTTCAATTTTCACCATTAGGAAACATAAAATTGTTGGCGGAATTATGCGAGATTTATCTGCACCAGACGTCAAAAAAGAAGAAATTATTAACCGTGCAAGAATGGTAATTAACGACAATTTAGAAACTGTCCAGCAAATAGCTTTCCTTCTCGGCGAAACAGCTTCTAAAACAGAAAATGTTTTACGTTCAATTATTGATACTCAAATGTTTAGTGGAGTAGGAAAATGAGTGGTTAGTGGTTAGTGGTTAGCGGTTAGTGGTTAGTGGTTAGTGATTAGCGGTTAGTGGTTAGTGATTAGTTTAATTAAAATAATTCGTGTAATTAGTGGCAAAATAATAAACATTTAATTAATGGCAAAATATAAAGAGATGAAACACACATGACTAAATAAATGATTATAATTCAATACATTGCAAACCATAAACAGATGAAAATTAGTGAAAATTCGTGTAATTAGTGGCTAAATATAAAGAGATGAAACAAAATAAAAAAAAGTTAAAAACAGAAGAACGTCCTCCAAAAATAAAAAGAACACACAAAGTCACTGTTTCTTTTAATGACAAAGAAATAGAAGTTGTTGAAGCCTACTGCAAAAAATATAATATTAAGAAAAAAACTAGCTATATCAGAGAAACAATAATTCGTACAATAATGGAACGGTTGTTAGAAGATTACCCTACTTTATTTGAAAAACCCAAAATGGATGAACTTGTTATAATTACAAGAAAGAATTAATATGAAAACACAACTTCAATATGACAAAACAACTTCAATATGTCATAAAAATAAAGTAAAAATAAGGTTATAAACTAAAAACTATAAAACGACTCATTCACTCATTTACTAAAAACTATAAAAGCCATGATTACAGAAAAAGAACTAAATCAAAAATTTGCTGCAGAAACACCCGAAAACTTTCTGCGCTTTTTATTACATGAATTTGGAAATAAAATTGCGCTATCGTCGAGTCTTGGACCCGAAGACCAAGTTTTGACTGATATGATATTGAAAATAAATAAGAATGCAACAATTTTTACCTTGGATACGGGAAGACTTTTCCCCGAAACATATAGTTTGTTAGATAAAACAAATATGCACTACGGTATTAATATTCGCGTTTATTTTCCTGATTTTCAAAAAGTTGAAGAAATGGTTTCATCCAAAGGTATTAATCTTTTTTATGAAAGTATAGAAAAACGGAAACTTTGTTGCCGTATTCGTAAATTAGACCCATTAAGCCGTGCCTTTTCTGAAATAGATGCATGGATTTGTGGTCTGCGTAAAGAACAATCTATTACGCGACAAGATATGAAATTGGTAGAATGGGACCAAAATAGCAATATGTTAAAAATTAATCCGCTTATAAATTGGACAGAAAAAGAGGTGTGGAATTATATTCACAAGTATCAGGTTCCTTATAATAAGTTGCACAATGAGGGATTTCCTAGTATTGGTTGTCAACCGTGTACTCGTGCAGTAAAAAATGGCGAAGATACTCGTTCGGGACGTTGGTGGTGGGAAAACCCAGAACATAGAGAATGTGGACTCCATAGAAAGTAACGGAACAAGAAAACTTACATTAGGATTGTGAAAAAGTATAGAGCCAACTAAAGCCTATCCCCATTGCGTACTTGAGCTGCAAAACCGTTTATTTACCGCTGACTCTATTCTGTTATAGACAATTCTGCCTATATCTGTACTTTTCATTTTTTTTGAATAAAACAGGCTTAAATCTTTTCGAACAAAATAATTAAAAAATTTTTTATTTTTGAAAATATTTAAAATAATATTACTTTTGCAAAAATTTTAAATTAATTTTTTATATGAAAAAATATTTGATTGTATTATTATCAGTATGTTTGCCAATGTTTTGGCAATGTGATTCCCGACCAAGTAGAACTGAGGTCAGTAGGATGAACGACTCTTTATTGATTGCAAATGCCCAGCAAGAGGCGCAATTAAACAAGTTTTTAGAATCATTCGGAGCTATTGAAGAAAATCTCAGAATTATCAAAGAAAAAGAAAAAATTATTTCTTTAAAAGTAGGTCAGGGTGATATCGAAGATGAAACTCGCAACGAAATCAACGAAGATATTATGTTGATTTATGAGTTGATGCTTCAAAACAAAAATCGAGTTCAAGAACTTGAAAAACAACTCAAAAAATCTGGTGCCGAAGGCGGACGACTATCTAAATTAGTTGAAAACCTCACTGCTCAGTTAGAAGAGAGGAGCATCGAAATTTCCAAACTGAACGAAATGCTACTTAGCAAAGACGTTGAAATAGAAGAATTGAGTCAATCGGTCAACGAGTTGGCAAGTTCTCTTGAATCAATGCGGATAATTAGCACACAAACACAAGAAGAGCTCACGGCAACCCAAGACTTGATGTACACTGCTTATTATGCAATGGGAACGAAAAAAGAACTGAAAGATAGAAAAATCAGTGTCGGCGGAGATAAAAAATTGCTTACAAAAGATTTCGACAAAAATTACTTTAAAGCAATCGACGTCAGAGAATTAAACTCAATTTCTATTTCAGGAAAAAAACCAAAAATTCTTACCATTCATCCTGCAAGTAGTTTTAAACTTAATGAGGGCAAAGGAAATTCTGAACTCATTATTTTAAACAAAGACGATTTTTGGAGTGTTACTCGATATTTGGTCATTCAGATTAATTAGTTGAATGTACAATGGATAGCCTTTTTGAACAATACCAAGAAGACTTTGACTCTATGCCAAAATTTGGCACACATTTTGTCCGTTCAAATAACAATATCGAAACATTAAAGGAAATATTTAACTGCGTCGATTTAACTTCGTTAAATACAGATGATAGTTATAGTTCCGTAAAATTGTTTTGTGAAAAAGTCAGAGATTTTCCTACTCATTATCAGGACATTCCTAACGTTGCTGCCGTATGTACTTTCTCCAAATATGCTTCAATTTTAAAAAGAATTTTGGGTGAAACGAACGTCAAAAGAGCCGTAGTTTCTGCCGGTTTTCCATCATCTCAAATTGCTATTCAACACAAAATTGATGAAACAAAAGATGCCATTTTCAATGGTGCCAACGAAATCGATATCGTTATTTCTGTTGGTGAATTTTTTGATAAAAAATATGAAATAGTTTGCCAAGAAATCAATGCCCTGAAAATTAAAACAGCAAAATTGAAAGTAATACTTGAAACAGGAATCTTAAAGACTCCCGAAAATATATGGAAGGCAAGTTTATTGGCAATGGAAAGCGGCGCAGACTTTATAAAAACATCAACGGGAAAAAGTAGTGTTTCGGCAACTCCAGAGGCGGTTTGGGTTATGACTCACGCAATTAAAGTTTTCAACGCCAAAAATGGTAAAAAAATTGGTATAAAACCATCCGGAGGAATTGTATCAGTTGACGACGCACTACTTTTTCACTCAATAGTTAAAAACGTTCTTGGTGAAAAATATATGAACAACCAATTATTACGTTTCGGAGCCAGTCGACTTGCGAATAATATTTTAACCGAAATTGAAAAATTGAAAGGAAATGATAGGGTTGTTTCTTATTTTTAAAATTCAATTACAAGTTGAAAAATAAGACGAACAGTGGTGTGGTTCGTGGCTTAAAAAAGATAATAAGTAAATGAATAATAATTATACGAGCGATCCAGCGGTGGTCAACCCAAGGGTGCGCCCTCCTGAGATCATTCACTCATTTGTTCTTTTAAATAAACAGAAACAGGCTTAATGCCATTATAATCATACCTATGACAAGTCCTGCAATTGAAATATGGTGTTTGCCATATTTTTCTGCGGTTGGTAACAGTTCGTCTAATGAGATAAATACCATAATTCCTGCAACGGATGCCATAACAATTCCGTTTACTAACGGTGACCATATACGCATCAAAAAGAAGTAACCAACTAATGCGCCGAGCGGCTCCGCTAAACCCGAAAGAAATGATAGCCAAAATGCTTTCTTTTTGTTTCCTGTTGCGTGGAAAATTGGTACTGAAACGGCAATTCCTTCGGGTATATTGTGAATGGCTATGGCAATAGTAATGGGTATTGCTATTGAAATATTGCTCGAAAAAGCAGAGGAAAAAGTTGCCATACCTTCGGGGAAGTTGTGAATAACTAATGATAATGCAACAAAAGTGCCTGTCCGCTGAAGTGATTTTTGTCGCTGTTCGGGTTTCATCAAATCTTCAATGCCTTGTAGTTCGTGAGGATTTGTTGATTCAGGTATTAAGAAATCAATAAGCATTATCAGCCCCATACCGCCGAAAAAAGCGAGTATAAGGTATAAAGTACCTATTTTATCACCCAAAGAGATTGTAAGTTCATTATTTGCAATTGGAATTAATTCCATAAATGAGACATAAAGCATAACACCAGCCGAAAATCCTAATGAAGCGCAAAGAAATTTTGTGTTAGTCCGTTTTGCTAACAATGCAATCAAACTCCCGACACCTGTGGAAAGACCCGCTATAATTGTCAGTCCGAATGCTAAATAAAAGTGGTTGTCAATCATTATTTTATTTTTTTACAAAAGTAATATTTTTTTTACAAAAATTGGGTCAACGGCGAAAATAATTTTTATTTCAGAATTATTGACCTCAAAAAAATTTTTTAAGTTGTTATTATGCATTATTCATATTATTTTTTTTAACGCAAAGGCGCAAAGTTGAGAACGCTTAATAGTTTTCAGTTTTCAGTTTTCAGTTTTCAGTAATTTTTGTGTTCCTTTGTGGTTAAAAGATATTTTCATTTCTTATCACTACTGACCGATTAAAATTTTATTCAGTATTTATATAGTTGAATTTCAATATTTTATGTTTAATATTTAACCTTTTCAAAAAGTAACCTTATTCATACCTTATTTTTTTAACAGAACAATCTTAATAGAAAAAAGAACATAATAACCCGACCTGTCATTGCGGGCTTGACCCGCAATCCCCTAAAACAAAGGGGATGCTGAAACAAGTTCAGCATGACATGTAGGAGATCTCATCATCTATTAAGGTTGTTTAGTAGGAAAAATAAGGTAAAAATAAGGTATAAAGAGTGTTAATTCAAATTCTACGTTACATTAATTAAGTAGGTGCTATTTTTTTATCGGTCAGTAGTGATTTCTTTTGAATAATGCAAGTAAAGTTGTTATTAAAAATAAAAAAAATAAAATTTTATTATCTTAATGCCGTTATCATAAAATAATAAAAAAATTGTAACTTAAATAAAGACTATTCGTAAAAGCGCAAAAAATAATAAAATAATATATAGTATATGGAAATTAAAGCATTTCAGAAAATATACACAAAACTGACCAACATTACGAAGGCAACAGTATCGCTTAATGCCACCGATGTTGGAAATGAAGAGATAGCAATGGTTCACGGGCGTCTTGCTCAGGTAGTTAAAATTGTAGGCGACCAATTCACATTGCAAGTATTTGCGGGAACAGAAGGTATTCCTACAAATGCTGAAATAGTTTTCCTCGGACACCCACCGCAATTAAAAGTCGGGGATAGTTTAGCAGGTAGATTTTTTAACGCTTATGGAGACCCAATTGATGGCGGTCCGCAAGTAGAAGGTGAAATTCGCGACATTGGAAGTCCGTCTGTTAATCCTGTTAGAAGAAAACAGCCATCGCAACTTATTGCAACAGGTATTGCGGGCATCGACCTGAACAATACTCTGGTTTCGGGACAAAAAATCCCGTTTTTTGCAGACCCCGACCAACCTTATAATCAAGTGATGGCAAATGTTGCACTTCGCGCAAAAGCCGACAAAATTATACTCGGCGGTATGGGTTTAACTAACGACGACTACCTATTTTTTAAAACCGTTTTCGAAAATGCAGGCGCACTTAACAGAATCGTAAGTTTTATAAACACCACCGACAATCCGCCTGTGGAAAGACTTTTAGTTCCTGATATGGCACTAACAGCCGCCGAATATTTTGCAGTCGACAAAAACGAAAATGTGTTAGTTCTACTTACTGATATGACTCTTTATGCAGATGCACTGAGTATTGTATCGAATCGTATGGACCAAATTCCCTCAAAAGATAGTATGCCGGGGTCGTTATATTCAGATTTAGCAAAAATATATGAAAAAGCGGTGCAATTTCCGTCGGGGGGCTCAATTACAATTATTGCCGTAACAACACTTTCAGGCGGTGACATCACACACGCAATCCCTGACAACACGGGCTATATCACCGAAGGACAGTTATTTCTTCGCCGCGATTCAGATATTGGAAAAGTAATTGTTGACCCATTTAGGTCGTTATCGAGGCTAAAACAGTTAGTAATTGGTAAACGTACACGTGCCGACCATCCTCAAGTGATGAACGCCGCAATACGACTATATGCAGATGCCGCTAACGCACGTACAAAATTAGAAAACGGTTTCGACCTGACAGACTACGACAACCGTACACTCGATTTTGCAAAAGAATATTCAAAAGAACTTCTCGCCATTGACGTGAACGTTGACACAGAAACAATGCTCGAAATTACATGGAGGTTGTTCCGAAAATATTTTTCAATAGCAGAAGTCGCTATTAAACAAGAATTTGTTGATTTATATTGGAAGGAGGAATAATATGTTAAAGAAAATTAAACATAATTTTTTCTATATTGGAGTAATAATTTTTTCATTAACTCTGTTTGCGGAACATTTATTTATGGGTGAAACAAATCTTACTTGTTTCTTAAAAGGATTTGCTAGCGGGATACAATTAGTAGGAGTGGTTATATTAATAAGGAATAAAAAATAGATTGTTCTCGTGACATATCATTTGCTATTTGTTTAAAATGCAGAGTGATACGAAAATAATATCGCAAACCAAAGATGTCGTTTTTTCAATAACATTACTCTCTTTTGAACGATTAGTCTCGTGCGATTTTAGTTTTATAAATCCACCACACAAGGCGCAAAGCCATTTTATGAATTTTTGCGACACCCACAAAAAATCTTACATTATTGATATTCAGTGTATTAAAAATTATTTTTTAAAAGTGTCGAAGTCAGGAAAAAACTACATAATAAATGGCGAGGCGGAACGTAGTTTTGTGACTGTCCATTCCTACGACAATAACCAAAGCATCATAAAAGAACAGAACCCGATACCCGTTTAAAAGTTTTCTTTTAATTATCTTTAATTTCTTGCGCTGTTTTTTTCTTATAATTTTCTAAAATAATTTCAATTTTAGCCATAACGGATGCGCCGCTATCTTTTTTATTTAATTTTAAATTTGCATTACAATAAATAATAAAATTTCGGAGTTCTTCGTCCTCAAAGCCTGAAATTGTTGCTATTGCTTCGGGACTGATAAAATCTTTTAATCTTTGTTCATTTGCGTGATTCTGTTTTATTCTTCTAAAATTTCTTAATTGTTTTTGTTCTTTGCTAAAACGGGAGTAAATGAACGAGGCAGGGCTTATCACTGCTTCTATAAATGATGGTTTTTCCATAAGTAGTCGTTCCATAGGAGGTATATCGCTCATGTTGCTACCTATGTCACCGAGACGCATTTCTACTTTTGGTTCATCATCTTCAATAACAGGAAAAAAATGAGGGTCAAGAAAGCCTCTATATCCTTTTATTGTAACTTCTTTAAGTTGTCGAGTAACGGGATAAATTGTCATTTGAGCAAAACCCGCTGAATCGGGCTGTAGTTCGCTGATACGAAATGTTTCAGGTAAAAAACCTAAGACAACAACCCGTAAAGAATCGTCTTTTGGCAATCGAAGTCTCACAACTCCGTCAATATCAGCCGAATATAACATTGCTCTGCTATAAACAGCAACAACTGCATTAGGTACCGGCTCGCCTGTATTTCCATTGACAACACGTCCGCGCCAAAATATTGTATTGCTTTCGTCACCTTTTGCATAAATAGAAAGCAAAAAAATCATTACAAATAGAATTATTTTTTTTGCAAACATCTACTTTTATTCTGTATCATTCATAAAAAAAAATCATAGTCTCGCTGCATACCACTTATATCTGGGTATCGCTGTGTGTGCGACCCTTGCGGTCGTTAATTACCATCACATTTTCAGTATTGTAGGGGCGAGGCTTGCCCTCGCCCGTTTTATTTTTAGGCAACCGCAAGGGTTGCCCCTACAATGTCTATCTCCACATTATTCAAAGCAGCCGCAAGGGTTGCCCATACAGATGCCGTTAAACGAAACGACATATTTACTTTATGAATAATGCATATTTTATGGTTTTCAAAAATTAATTTTCAGTATTGATGTTTGTTTTATTTAGCGCCAACTGCACTCTTTTTCTTTTTACATCAACATCTAACACTTTCACGCTAACGTGCTGATGCAAAGAGAGAACATTGTTTGGATTTGAAACGTACTTGTTTGCCAAGTTCGAAATATGAATTAAACCGCTCACTTTAATACCTATATCAACAAAAGCACCGAAATTAGTAATATTTGTAACAATACCGGGCAAAATCATACCGTTCTGCAGGTCTTCTATATCATTAATGTTTGTAGCAAATTCGAACTCTTTAATAACACTTCTTGGGTCTCGTCCGGGTTTTTCTAATTCGGTCAGAATATCGTTCAAAGTGGGTAATCCAATTTTGTCTGAAATATATTTATTGATGTCGATTTTGGTGCGAATATCAGGTTTTCCAATTAAATCAGAGACTTTAGAGTTTAAGTCGGCAGCCATTTTTTCGACTATCCAATAAGATTCTGGGTGAACGGCTGAATTATCTAACGGTTGTTTTCCGTCGGTAATACGTAAAAATCCTGCGCATTGCTCATAAACCTTTGTTCCTAAACGAGGAACTTTTTGTAACATTTTTCTTTCAGAAAACTTGCCATTTTCCATTCTGTAATCTACGATGTTTTGCGCGAGTTGTGGTCCAACTCCTGAAACATAAGTCAAAAGGTGTTTACTTGCGGTATTTAGTTCGACTCCCACTAAGTTCACACAGGATTCAACGGTTTGGTCTAACGATGATTTTAATTTATTGGTATTCACGTCGTGCTGATATTGTCCTACTCCAATTGATTTAGGGTCAATTTTTACTAATTCTGCCAAAGGGTCTAAAAGTCGTCTTCCTATTGAAACTGCGCCTCTGACGGTAACGTCATGTTCGGGGAACTCTTCGCGTGCCACTTTACTTGCGCTGTAAATCGAAGCGCCGTCTTCGCTAACAGTGAAAATTTTAACTTTATGTTTAAATTTAATATTTTTCACTAATTTTTCTGTTTCTCTTGATGCAGTTCCGTTTCCGATGGCAATTGCCTCAATTTTGTAGGCATCAACTAATGTTTCTATTTTTCGGCTCGATTGTTTATAATCATTATGCGGGGCATGTGGATAAATATTTTCGTTGTGAAGCAAATTACCTCGTGCGTCTAAACAAACTGTTTTACAACCTGTTCGGTATCCTGGGTCAATTGCAAGGACTCGTTTTTGTCCTAACGGAGGTGACAACAATAACTGTCGTAGATTTGCGACAAATACTTTTATTGCTTCAATTTCGGCTTTTTCTAATGATGCTGCTGCTGCTTCGTTTTCAATTGATGGTTCGAGAAGTCTTTTGTATGAATCATCAACGGCAATAGCAACTTGTTCGGCTGATTTAGTTTTAGTTTTGACGAAATATCCTGTTAATCTATTAATTGCGGTTTTTGCTTCGGGAGTAATTGAAACGCGCAAAAAACCTTCTTTTTCGCCACGCCGCATTGCTAACAGTCTGTGCGATGGACAATATTTAACGGGCTCTGAAAAATTGAAATAGTCACTAAATTTTTCGGCTTCTTCTTCTTTTCCTTTGATTACTTTGGAATATATCACTGCACCTCGCTCAAAAACGTTTCTAACAATTTCGCGTGCCTTTTGGTGTTCATTAACTTGCTCAGCAATGATGTCTCGTGCGCCTTGAAGTGCCTCTTCTATATTTGGGACTTCGTCTGAGATAAATTTTGCGGCAATATCCTCTAAATTATTTTCTTTTTGCAACATTAATATTTTTGCCAACGGTTCTAAACCTTTTTCGCGTGCTTTGACGGCGCGTGTTTTTCGTTTGGGTTTATAAGGGAGATAGATATCTTCCAACTCGGTTGCATTCCATGTTTGTCCTATTTTTTGACGCAGTTCATCTGTAAGAACTCCTTGCTCATCAATAGTTTTTAAGATTGTTTCTTTACGTTTTGCTATTTCTGTTAATTTTTCATAACGTTCTTTGATATCTGCGATGTTTATTTCGTCTAAATTACCTGTCATCTCTTTCCGATAGCGGCTAATAAATGGAATTGTCGCACCTTCATCAAGTAAAGTGACGGTATTTGCAACTTGCGTTTCTTGCAGGTTGAGTTCTTTTGAAATTAGTTTTGAAAACATTTTTATTGAAATTATTTATAAGAATCTGTATATTAAAAATATTATTTTTTACATCACAACCATTGTGGCCCCGTATCCATATTCTTTAAATGATGCGTCTAAATAATAAATTCCTTTATATTTTTTGTTTAATAACAACCTAATTTCGTTTTTCAGGGTACCGTTTCCAACTCCGTGAATAAAAACAACTTTTTTTCTTTTGAATTTTAGGTTTGCAGCCATCACAGAATTAAACTTATCTAACTGAATTTTAATCATATCGCTATTAGAAAGTCCGGCAGTATTATCTACTAATTCGTGAATATGCAGGTCAATTTCGAGCAAATCTTTTGTATCTGCTCTTTTAATAGTAGATTTTTGGGGGACAACAACTTCTTTTTCTTCAATAATTTTTTCTGTTTCTTCGATGGTAATTGATTCCACCTTCTTTTCGAGTTCGTTTTTAACAAGAGAAATAAGATGTGCGGCTTGATAAAAGAAGTCGTTTGTTTCAAAAGCGTTGCGTTTAAAAAACCTGTTTTGGTTTAAATCTACCGAAGTTGAAATGGGCTGAATTGTTATAAAAGGTTTCTCTTTTTTAAATAGCATCAGTTGTATAATCCATTCTGATTCAATAAGTTCAATCTCTTTTTCGTCAAGCAAAAGTTTTATGTTCGGGTTAATTATTCCTTGATAGAGTAGGGTTGCCAAGCCTGTTTCGTCAGATTTAGAAACAGTATAAACGCAGAAATAGTTGCTATCATTAATCAAATATGCAGAAATTTTGCTTTTAAGATCAATAACAGTTGCGGGTGTTATGAATGCGAGAAATATTTTTGGGTCGGATTCGTCGTGAGTTTCCTCTTCAATAATTTCAGAGTCGTTCTCTTCGATGTCATCATTACTTTGTTCGGATCCCTGTTCGGATTCCTGTTCGGATTCTTGTTCTGAAAAATCACTTCTATGAATTATTTCTTTATCTTCGGTTGCTTTTTTGATAACAACCGCTTCATTAATAGGAGTTGGAATTTCGAAACCATCTTCGACTTCTACAAATACAAGAGTTCCTTCGATTCGTTTTACTATTCCACCGCCTACTTCGTTTAAAAAACGTACTTTGTCGCCAATATTAACTTTCATCTTTTTATTTTTTTTATTGCCACGAATTTACACTAAATTCTGCAGGCTAAAGCCCGCTATGGATACACGGATTTGACTGATTTTCACGGATTTTTTTAACTTTTTCATATTTACTCATTTTTCTACAAATATTACATCCATTTCAATAAATTCAACACATCGCCTAACAGAATGCGATTATTAATTCGTAATTTCGAAAAGGCATACATCCACTTTACTCTGTAACCATGCCATGTCGCTACAATTCCCACTAACCCTTAACTCATTTGTTATACGAGGATAAACACGCAGGTTTGCCCCTACTCACTTATTCACTCATTTTCTTATTCACTCATTTACTTCATGGTATTCACTTTAATCTTCTTAATTCTGCGCTCGTCAACTGTTAAAATAGTGAACGCATGATCAATAATTTTAATCACTTCATTTTTGAAAGGAATTTGTCCTTTTACTTCCAATAAAAGTCCTGCTAATGTTTCAGCATCGCCTGTAATTTCATTAAATTTCTCTTCTTCAATTCCTGTAATACGAAAAAAATCTTTTAATAAAGTTTTACCTTCGAAAATATACGAACCGTCGGGCAGTTTAGTATATGTAGTTTCGTCGTCGTCTAATTCGTCGATTATATCTCCGACAATTTCTTCGAGAATATCTTCTAAAGTAACAATTCCCGATGTACCTCCATATTCGTCAACAACAATAGCAAGGTGTATTTTATTAGTTTTAAATTCTTGTAATAGGTCATTAATACGTTTATTTTCAGGGACATAAAAAGCGGGGCGAATAAGAGTATGCCATTCAAATGTATTATCATTTCCAATATATGGCAAAAGATCTTTTACATACAGGATACCTTTAACGTTGTCGGGTGAGTTTTCATATACGGGAATTCGTGAGTATCCCGATTCTACCATAACAGAAATAACTTTAGAAAATTTGCTTTTAATATCAATGTCAACCATATCAACCCTTCCCGTCATAATTGCGTCAACGTTAATATTTCCGAATGAAACAATTCCTTTTAATAAACCTTTTTCTTCGTCTAAATCGGCGCTTGCAAGATCTAATGCTTGTGAAATTACGTCAATGGACAAATTATCTTTAAGACGTTTTGCAAATTGTTTGTTCACAATGCCAGAAGATTTAACAAGCAACTTTACAATAGGATTAAAAATAAAGTTCATCACAAGTAAGGGATATGCCATAAAACCCGCAATTCTGCGTGGATTTTGAACAGCATAAACTTTTGGGACAATTTCTCCAAAAAATAATAACATTGCTGTAATAAAAACAATTTCAATCAAAAATTTTAAATATGGAGGAGCGTTGCTAAAATCTATCAATCCATTAAAAATGTAAACTGATAAAATAATTACTCCAATATTAACGAAATTATTAGTAATAACAATAGTAGCTAAAAGTTTTTCAGGATTTTCAAGATGTTTTAGAGCTAAATTAAATTTTCGGTTATTCAATTTTTTTATTTTAGAAATATCGGCTGGCGATAGCGAGAAATAGGCAACTTCTGAGCCAGAAACAGCCGCCGAAATAAAAAGCAACGCCACAACAATAACAACAGACATTACGATTCCAATCGTAAATGATTGAAAATGAATAATCTGAAACAAAATATCCAAAAACAGAGGTAAGTCGGTTTCCAACTTTTTTCAATTAATATTTAGAATGGGAGGTCATCTTCGACTTGATTTGCATCTTGCAAAAAAGCATCGTCGATGGGTGTCGGAACATTTTCTGCGGGTTTATCAACCGGTAAAAAATTTCCATGACCGCTGTCGCCGTCTGGTTTTTTGCCTGTAAGTTGAATTGTGTCTGCAAAAATTTCGGTTACGTACCTTTTTTGTCCCGTTTGGTCATCATAAGAACGGGTACGAATTTTGCCTTCAACGTAAATTTGACTTCCTTTTTTAATATAACCTTCAGCAAGTTTAGCTAAACCACGCCAAGCAACAATGTTGTGCCATTCCGTTCTTTCGGGAACATCCTTTCCATCGCGTGTTTTGTATCCTCTTTCAGAGGTGGCAAGTGAAAAATTTGCCACTGCTGTGTCGGCATCGAAATACTTTATTTCGGGGTCTTTGCCCACGTGTCCTAATAAAATTACTTTATTTACTGCCATTTTATATGTTTTTATGTTGGTAATTAAAATGTAAAAGTATATATTTTTTTTATATAAAAAATTTTATTTTGAAAAAATGTTAAATTATTTTGATTTTTTTAATTTATTTTTAAAATTTTTCTCTTTTAAATTTTGCGGACAATATTTAAAACACTTTCCGCAGCATACACAGTGAGCATTGTCGATTTCATATCGTTTTCGTGTTCTTTTTGTAGATAAATTAATGAGTGTCAGTCCGATAACTATTCCCAAAAATATTCCAATTAAACCTGAATATATTTGAAAATCTTTTTTAATTTCATTAACTTCTATTTCAAGTTCTTCAATTGTTCTTTCTTCTCCGTAGAATGCTTGCAATTCTAATGATTGTACTGATTTTGGTTGAGTTTCGTTTTCAATCACCATATCATATAGTTTTATAGTTTTGTTTACTTTGCTTAATTTGTCGCTTGAGAAGTACATTGTTGTTGCGCCAACCATTATCATAATCGGCAATATCAAAATGTAACGTAAAATTCTTTTTACTCCTTCCATTCTACTTTCTTTGACTTTGTTTTGATATGGAGGCTTGATAGCATCAACGGGGCATGCATTATGGCAAAGTTGGCAGTTGATGCACTCTTTTTTAGTAATTTTCACACGAAAGAAAGAAATTTTTGCAAAAATGCTCAATATTGCGCCATAAGGACAAATAAACCTACAAAATGGTCGCCCTGTAAAAATTGAAAATAATAACAATAAAACACCAAAAATTATGAGTGGCATTTCACCGCCTAACCTAAATATTCCTACAAATGGATCATAACGGCAGATAATAAAACTGCTGTTAGTGATTGCAAATAACAGCGCAAATCCTAAATAAATCCACGGAAATATTCCCAGAATAGTTGTAACAACTTTGGACAGTCTATAATTTTTTATGTTTACTAACTCTTGCAATGCCCCGAACGGACAAACACCTGCACAAAAAACTCTTCCGAAAAATAGAGTAAAAATAATGGGCAAAATAAACAAAAGTAAAACATACAAAGGTATTGTATATGAGTTGCTTACCAATGCTAATGCCACATTTTGAATGGAGCCAATGCTGCAAACGCATCCATTTCTGAAAAAACCGAAATACAGCACCGAAACTATTGAAACTAATGTAACTTGCCATCGTACTTGTTTTTTTATTATGGTATATGCGACAAAACCCATTAAAATTGTAAGTATAACAATGTCAATGTACGCCCATAACGCCTCATTTGGAATATGATGGCTTATATCGGGATAAATGTATCCCGATTCAAAATCGGGTTTTGGAAATCTATTCATTGTTTTATGATTTTCAATATTTTTTTTCCTATTGTTGTAATTTTATATCTCTGATTTGGATGTGTTTTTTTATCGGGGAATTCCTTCTTAATCCAACCTATTTTTAGTAGCGGGTCTAAATATTTTTTTCTGTGTTTTGTTTGATTAGTAACTTTGATAGCTGAAAATAATTCATCTCTTTTAATCCAATTTGCTGTCAAACTTAATACTTCTTCAACTTTATTATGAATATCGAATTTGTTACTTTTTACATTGATAGCTTGGTTACCTTTTTTAGTATTAGTTTGTTTATTTTTTGTGCCTTCAGCTTGGTTACCATGTTGCTTTTTTATGATGCCAGCTTGGTTACTTTTTATGTTATCAGCTTGGTTACTTTTTATTTTACTTTTTACATCGGTAGCTTGGTTACCTTTTTGAGTATTAGTTTGCTTATTTTTTGCGGCATCAGCTTGGTTACCATGTGCATTTTTTAAGTTGTCTGCTTGGTTACTTTCGTTCATATCAGCTTGGTTACTTTTTATTTTACTTTTTACATCGTTAGCTTGGTTACCTTTTTGAATATCTGTTTGCTTATTTTCTGCGTCTTCAGCTTGGTTACCTTGTTGCTTTTTTAAGATTTCAGCTTGGTTACTTTCGATAGAATCAGCTTGGTTACTTTTTATTTTACTTTTTTCATCGGTAGCTTGGTTACCTTTTTGAGTAGTAGTTTGCTTATTTTCTGCACCTTCAGCTTGGTTACCATATTGCTTTTTTGATGTGTCAGCTTGGTTACTTTCGATAGAATCAGCTTGGTTACTTTTTATTGTACTTTTTACATCGTTAGCTTGGTTACCTTTTTGAATATCTGTTTGCTTATTTTCTGCACCTTCAGCTTGGTTACCTTGTTGCTTTTTTAAGATGTCAGCTTGGTTACTTTTTATGTTATCAACTTGGTTACTTTTTATTTTACTTTTTGCATTGGTAGCTTGGTTACATTTTGGGGTATTAGTTTCGTTATTTTCTGCGGCATCAGCTTGGTAACCATGTTGCTTTTTTAAGATGTCAGCTTGGTTACTTTCGATAGAATCAGCTTGGTTACGTTTTATTTTACTTTTTACATCGTTAGCTTGGTTACCTTTTTGAGTAGTAGATTGCTTATTTTCTGCGTCTTCAGCTTGGTTACCATATTGCTTTTTTAAGATATCAGCTTGGTTACTTTCGATAGAATCAGCTTCGTTACTATTTATTTTACTTTTTACATCGGTAGCTTGGTTACCTTTTTGAGTATTAGTTTGCTTATTTTTTGCGGCATCAACTTGGTTACCATGCTTATTTTTTGTGATGTCAGCTTGGTTACTTTCTAAGATATCAACTTGGTTACTTTCATCTGGTTCGTCTTTATGTTTTACATATTCTGGATTTATAGGCAAGGTAATAAGAAAATATCCTATTTCAGAATCAGTTTCAATGATTGGTTCAGGAGAGCCGTTTTTATTCATTTCCTTGTTCATTTTCGGGAATCCAGTGCCTCGTCCTTCGGTCAATTCAAGTTCTTTCAAAAAATCACCAATGCGCCTATTTCGGTAATCCCTTGCAATTATTTTTTGTTTGTTTACAATTTGTGAATCAACAGGTGGTAGCGCACTTGGATAACTTAAGACCGTAATCATATCGGAGAATATTTGAACTTCAATAGGTTTCCCTAAGTCATACCCTTTGTGATATACAGCATTTGCCAGCGCTTCCTCTACTGCGAGATAAGGATAATTGTAAAATCTAAGTGCTTCGGCTTGATTTTGCACTTTAATCACATTTTCATGAATAATATTATATTTGATAAATCGTAAGGCATCGTGTAATTGATGATGGATTGGTCCCTTAAAATAGTGTTCGGAAAAATTATCCCCTACGTCGTCTTTTCTCCAAACTACTTCTATCCACGTTCTGTCAAAGAATTTTTCGGGGTTTCTCGAAAAAAATAACAATCCAGCATTTACGGGGCGTAAATATTCGTTTGACCCTTTTGCAATGTGCATATTACGAACAAGTTGCGTTAAACTGATATGTTTACTTTCTTCATAAAGGTCACTTTTAACTTGTTGCAAATAGGCATGTATTAATCCTAAATCAAAGTCGTCAATAGATGCTTTTTGATTCACTCTATCGTCAAAAGGGACGCGAGCGGCTAATTCGTACAAATTTCTCAAAGTTTCATTCTTAGCAATTCCCGTACTTGAACCAATTCGGATATAAAATTGCCTTTGTGCTTGTTTACCTAATGTCGTTGGTGCCGAATATGGTCTAAAATCGCCTGCGGGACACCACAAAACCAATATATGCTTTCCATCTATCATATATGGTTGTATAATAGGCAGATAAGTGGGTTGAATACGGTTTCCTAATTCAAATATTTCATTTTGAATTTTGTCCAACTTATTTATTTGCAACCCTGAAATAGGGAGTATCGGCATACCATCTAAGGCATCAATTCCAATAATAATGTAACCTCCGCCCAAATTATGTAAATCGTTTGCAAAAGCGCACATGGTCTGAATTACTTTTTCGGCATTCCAATCGTGCCTGAATTCTAAACGCTCCCATTCTACCGATTGACCCCTAACGAGGTCTTTTATATTTATTGGTAAACTCATATTTATTACTTTTTAGTTTATTTTAATCTTTTAATTTATATGCCTTTTGCATTGATACTCTGCTAATTGCATCGGCAGGGCAAGATTTTGAAATTTTACACTCGTTGCAATTTTTACATAGTTCTTGTTTTATTTGTAGATATAACGACCCATTTCCGAAAGAGTTGCATCCTTTTGCACATTTTCCGCATCCGTTGCAAAGGTTTTCATTTATATTGTATTCAAAATAAGGCTCTTCGATAAATTTTCGTTGTATTGCACCTGTTGGGCACATTAGGTTTTCGGCTGCTGTGTTTAGTTCTTTTACGTTAGGTCGGTAATAACCGCCGCAAAGGTCGCAATAACCGCACACTCTTTTTGAGTGAACACATTTTACTGCTGACATCGACAATATACAATCTGTTTCGCAACGTCCGCAAAATGTGCATTTTAGCGGGTCAATTTGCCAAAAATAGTCGGCTTCTTTTATGGCTGTTTTACGGTATGAAAAGCCGAAAATTGCCAATATTGAGCCTCCTGCTAACATTCTTGCGCAGGTTTTTAAAAATTTTCGCCGCTCTTCTGGGCTCTTTTTTTCATTTTTTTTCATTTTTTTTTGGTAATATAAAAAATTAGTTTTATCTTTGCACTTGATTAAAAATTAAACAATAATTCGGGTAGAAACTGCTCATATTATCTCCTTGGTTCTCAAAGTTTCTATCCGTTTTTTTTATTTCCGATAGGCAACCTCCATCAAAAATTCTTCTCCTATATTTAATGATTTTATTTTATCTTTAATATTGTAATATTTTCCTAATTCAAAAAGTATTTTAATGGGTTCGCTTGGAGGTTCGTCGGATAAATTGTATGTTCCGTAGTGCATTGGTATCAAACACTTTCCACCTAAGTCGAAAAATATTGTAACCGCTTCTTCAGGATTAATATGTGCGCTTGACATAAACCATTGCGGAGAATATGCACCAATAGGAAGTATGCAAATATCAATATCTCCTACTAAACTTCTGATTTCATTAAATATATGCTCATCGTAAGCGGTGTCGCCTGCAAAAAATATTTTTGTTTTGTCTGAAATAATTACAAAACTTCCCCAAAGAGTTTTGTTAGTGTCGCTTGTTCCGCGCTTTCCCCAATGTTTGGCGGGCATAAAAATAATCCTAATATCAGTTGTTAAATTATATTCCTGATACCATCCTGCTTCTTGAATTTTTATTTTTTCAATATCATTTTTGCTGAAAAGACGACTCCCATTCAAAGGAATTAATGCCTCTATTTCAGGATTATTTTTTATTAATGTTTTTACCGATTTTTTATCGAAATGGTCGCGGTGGTCGTGTGAAATCAGTAAATAATCAATTTGTTTTAAAGAATCAATGGGACAAGGTACAGCAACCTTTCGTTTGTTCGTAAAAAGGTTGAAAAAAGAGGGGTCGGTTATAATTCTAACTCCGTTTATATTAATCAAAAATGATGCATGACCTAACCAAACTATACTATTTGCCGATACTGATGAAGGATTAAAATTATTTGTTTGCAAAGTAAAAGTATCGTTACGTTTCTCTTTTCGCTGCGGATTGCGGCTGAATGTCCATTTAAGAACATTACTCAAAGGTATTTGTTGTGTAATAGAATCATTTTGAAATTTCCCGTCAATGACAACGTTTCCTTTCCAATTCTCTTTGATAACCTTTAAATTAGGGTTGATTCGATGTTCAATTTTGTTGTTCGGTAACGACATTTCTTTTGCAAATATAATAGATGTGATAATTAATAATAACGGTAATATTTTAATAATGTTTTTTTTCATTTAACCTACATTATTCATATTATTTATTTTAACGCAAAGTCGCAAAGTTGAGAACGCAAAGAACGCAAAAATTGTTAATCGCATTTTGCCATCATGCGCAAGCATTTTGAAACCGTGACAATTTGTCACGGTTTCATTACCTTCTTCTTTTAACCGCTGCTTCAATTTTCTCCAATAAGCGGCGGGATCGATACTCTCTGTAAGTACCGCAACAATATCGACTACCGAGAACCACCATTTTTCGTTCTCTTCGTCCCAAACAGCACGTATTGGCTGTTTTTCAAAAATTTGAATCTTATTTTTCATTAATGTATGATTTATTTATTATAATATAATATAATGTCCATTAAATAAAAAATTTAACTTTTTCACTCATTTTTTCCCAAAGTAGTTTATTATAAAAATAGGGTGAAAATAGGGTTTTGTCTCATTTTTATATAAATATTTGACTTCTATAGAATGCTCCTATTAACAATATTTTTGGGCAAACACGCAGTTTTGCCCCTCCACTTATTCACTCATTCACTCATTAACTGATTCACTGAAAACTGAAAACTGAAAACTTTTTACTCAACTTCAAAATTTTCTGATTTAAAATTACTATAATATCGTCCGTTTTCGGCTGTAAATTTTAAAATTATATAATCACCGCCATCTACTCCGCCATCATAATACATGGAAAATTCATCTTTCCAAATATCTTTTTTAATATTCAAATCGTCAATTACTTCCATTGTGCCTTTTAACATCACTCCTCGAAAAAATCGTTTTTCGTAAAAATAAATGCAAGCTTTCTGATTGTTAAGGTATTGCTTTATCCGCATTGAAGGGCTATTTGTGTGCCAATAAAATGTTTTTATGCCCTCTCTTTTAACAGGGGCTAACATTGCCTTAGTATTTGGATAACCGTTCTCATCGACCGAACTTATAAAACTAACGGTCTGTTTGTCAATTAAATTACCAATTGTTTCTGTTGGATTTCTCATAAATTAAATAAATTAAAATTAATTATACTAATGTTTTGGGTAAATTATCTTACATTCGTCATTTGAAAAATATTGCAAAAGTAACAAATTATTTCTTTATCATCACTACTTCTATATTTTAAAAACTCTTTTCCTCTTTCGGTAAAGATATATTTTTGATTTTTTCTATTTGGGTTGTCAGGTAAAGTTGTTGATAAGTTATTAGTAATTAGTGAAAACGGGAAATGATTTTAATTTAGAGGCGACTTTGACCATTATGTACAACTACTATTGAGCAACTTTGTGTTAAATAAAAAGTAAAAATTGTTTTTTTTCAGTATTGCACTTGTAATTCATAAATTTTATCTATTTTTGCAAAAATATTAATAAATAATTGTTCAAGTCATGATATTGATTGCTGATGACGACCCTGCTATTCGTGTTTCTATTTCCCTTTTACTCAAAAATGAAGGGTATGAAACCCTCGACTTCGCTCAACCCATCGAATTAATAGATTTTATTCGACACACAACCCCCGATGCAATTATTCTTGACATGAACTTTACACGAGAAACATCGGGCGACGAAGGGCTTAAAGTGTTGAAACAAATAAAATTATTTCAGCCGACCGTTCCTGTTATTTTGATAACAGGGTGGGGGTCAATAGATTTAGCAGTTGCAGGTATGAAAGCAGGTGCATTTGATTTTATTACAAAACCATGGAATAACAAGTTATTGTTGGATAGTATAAACAACGCATTAGTTCTATCGAAAAAGATACTTAATGCCGACAATAATTCGATGACACGTGCGCAATTAGATAAAAATTACCAATTATCTGATATTATTGGCAAATCACCTGCTATAATGGAAATTTTAAAAACAGTTGTAAGAATTAGTCAGACCAATGCTCCTGTGTTGATAACAGGTGAAAGTGGAACAGGAAAAGAATTAATTGCAGAGGCAATACACAAAAATAGTCAACGCAGTAAAGCACCTTTTGTAAAAGTTAATCTTGGTGGTATCTCGCAGTCGCTATTTGAGAGTGAGATGTTTGGACACAAAAAAGGGGCTTTTACTGACGCACATACTGATAGAAAAGGTCGTTTTGCAATATCAGACGGTGGAACAATTTTTTTAGACGAAATAGGTGAACTTGACCTCGCATCACAAGTGAAACTGTTACGTGTTTTGCAAGAACAGACCTTTGAAATGCTGGGAGATAGCAGTACCCAAAAAATTGATGTCCGAGTTATTTGTGCCACAAACAAAAACCTTCAGACAATGATTGAACAAGGATTGTTCCGCGAAGACCTTTTTTATCGTATCAACCTGATTCAAATAGAGATGCCTACGCTAAGAGAACGAGTAAACGACATTATTTTGCTTGGACAATATTTTGCTAACCGGATTACAACTGAAAATAATCTACCAACAGTAAATTTTTCTGAAGAGGCATCTCAACTACTTATAAATTATCACTTTCCGGGTAATATACGAGAATTAAAAAATTTAATAGAACGAACAATACTTATGTCGGGTAAAACAGAAATTGAGGCAGATGATTTCAAAATGCCGAAAGCACAAGAACAACTATCTCATTTTGGAACTTTAGAAGATGTTGAGCGACAAACTATAATAGACAAAATAAAAATACATAACGGCAATATGTCGAAAGTCGCACAAACATTAGGATTAAGTCGTGGTGCTCTTTATAGAAGGTTAGAGAAGTTAGATATTAGAGTGTAGTTATTAGAGTGTAGATATTAGAATTACAAAACTGAAAACTGAAAACTGAAAACTACCGACTACCGACTACCGACTACAGACTATCGACTACAGACTACCGACTACTGAAAACTATAAAACTGAAAAAATGTTAAAGAAAAAAGTTATATTATTGTTATTGACAATTATTATTTACTTGATAATTGCAACATTATTTGCTTTGGCTTTTTATGAAAACCTAATTTTGTTGTCTATTGCAGAATTTTGCATGTTGATTGCATCAGTACTTTCCTTTTGGCTATTGCACCGACTTTTTAAGGCAGACAGAGTTTCAACTACTTGTTTGGAAATGCTTAATGAACAGGATTTTTCAGCACGATTGCGTCGCGTTGGCTACCCTGAAAGTGACCGTATGATTGACCTCTACAACCGTATGATTGCGGAATTAAGAGAGCAAAGAATTCAGATTATTAATAAAAGTGAACTTATAAATCTACTGATAGAAAACGACACAATGGGTATAATCATTTTTGACTTCAATATGTTGGTTTCTTTGGTTAATCCTGCTGCTATAAAATTTTTACAACTATCTGCAAATCAAATAATTGGTCAAAGTTTAAAAAAGTTTGATAAAACGCTTGTTAAGGCATTGTCGCAACTTACACTAAATATACCGCAAGTGGTCGAAGTTGGTGGTATCAACCGTTACCGATGTTCTTTGTTGTATTTTTATGATAGGGG
>Ga0099364_10002558_pt1 | contig 28924 bp, 23 predicted proteins | sample TergutTh196P3_FD_73070 | JGI IMG/M metagenome (GOLD analysis project Ga0099364, IMG submission 73070) | Microcerotermes parvus P3 segment gut microbial communities from Pointe-Noire, Republic of the Congo - Th196 P3 | ecosystem: Host-associated > Arthropoda: Insects > Digestive system > Gut ...
GAAAATGTAAGGGTAATTGTACTTGAGTTCGAAGATGACATTGATGAATCTATCACCCTTGACGAAATACAGGAAGAGCAAACTGATGACGGTATACATATTACCGATTTGCAAACAGTCGATTTATCACCTATTGAATTCATAAACCGCGCAAGAAATGAATTAGAGGCAGGAAGAACGGCGCAGGCATTATCGAGCCTGGAAAGTTTAAGGCAGCTATATTTCTATGAAGATGACGAAGTCTTGTGGCTATACGGCCAACTATTTGAAGCTAATAGTCCAATCCGCGATGTGAGGCGAGCCCTGGATTACTATAATAGATTAATTAGTGAGTATCCCCAGAGTATTTACCTGTCGCAGGCAAGGCAGCGCATAGTATTTCTTGAAAGGTTTTTCTTTAATATTCGCTAGCCATGTTGTCAGCCATGCTGTGCGGCAAGAATTATTAGAGAGAGAATAAGCAGGACGAGAAGTCCTATAGAGAAGAATATAACGGCAGGAGTAAATCCAAAAGTCACAACAGTCCAAGTTCCCAAGTTGCTGAAAAAGCTCCTCTTGAAAATAATGCCTCCGTAGAATACCAGGGGCAGGATTCCCATCATCGGAACGGCCATATAACGAGGATTTTTTTCTGCACGATAACGCCATCCAAGTGCTATTGTAAAAATCCCAAATGGAAATAAAAACAGAGGCTGCGAAAAGCGCTTAAGGAGTTCTGCTTCGAAGACTTCGGGCATATACCCATAGGGTCCGAATTCCAATGCCGCTCTTCTAATTTCTCTAGGCGAAAGCACTGATACTCCCCTGTTTATATCCGAAAGAAGCAGGAAATTATCCCAAGACACATTTAAAACCATGCTTGACGGGTCAGGAGCAATTTGATCGATATTCCTTACAACCGGATTCCAAACTATATTTTCGTCGGTCTTGCTCAATGCTCTGAAAAGGGCAGTTACACCGGGCCTTGAATCCACGGTAATCGGTAGAAACCTGACAAAGGGAGCTTCAATGCTCCACAGGGGATAACCGTTTGAGTCAAATGCCATCAGGTCTGCTCCGATACCCTCTGCGAAGTCAGGAAAGATTGAAAGTGATGATACCCTTAAGACAATGCGTCCAAGGCCGTGGGGGAGGGAGTAGACTGCCCCTGAGAGCATTCTTCCCATGGTTAACTGCATTTCGTCTATAAAGAACGCTATCTGCCTGACCCCTGCTTCGCTTATTGGCAGGAATCTTGCAATGTCCGGATCCCTATAACTTATTTCACTCAACTCAAGGAAGATATAATAGGCCTTAATATATTCTCTTCCCACAAGGGCCTCATAGCCTTCGCGTTTTAATCTGTAAATTCTATATGCCTCTGCCTGTGCGATACTCGGCTCAAGGGAGTTAACACCCTCCCAGGCCCTGCCTGCAATCCTTGCTGCTATCGCAATTTCTGCACTGCCGGGGGCCGCAAGTTGACCTGCAAGAGTTGCAAGCCAATGGGCATCAAAAAACCTTTCCACTGCAAGAGCTGCTTCTGCTCTTTCTATTGCGTCCGTGGCATCAAGAGGCTGTGCCTCAGGCAGGGTAATAAAAGACGGTGCCTGCAAACTAGGCGGAATGATGAAATCAGGGGTTAATCGTGCTGTTTCAAGTCTTATTTCGGTTTCTGTTCTAAGCCTTGCAGTATCAGGGCTCCCGGGCCATATTACCTCGCAAATGGCAAGATTCTGCGCTGCTTCTTCCCATCTGCCATAGGCGGCATGATCTCTTGCATTCTCAACTGCAAGTCTATAAAGCCTGCCTCTGAAACGTAAATCTGCCTCACGGTTTTCTATTAGGGGTATTGCAAGGAAGAAAATTAAGCCGTAGAGAATAGCTGCAACGATTGCAGACATTATTGGTGCTTTTAGGTATTGAAGAAATTGCGGTGAAAACGGATTAATTTTTTCTTTTGCATGTACCTTAATGCCAAATGGGATAACCAGAGCAGAAAGAGCGAAGGCCGGGAAAAGTTCAAAATAGGATAAAAACCCCCGTATAAAGCGCCATGAAATGGAATAAATTGGCAGGGGAGGGGGTTCTCCGGGTACAATTAATCGGAAAACAATGACTGCGATGGCAGATACCAGCATATATATACAGAAAATTCCGAGGGGGGATACAAATTGTTCCCTATCAATGCTGAATTTAATAGTTCCTATCCCTCCTATACAATGCAAGGCTAACCAGAATTGTATATATAATGATAAGACCTCCCATTGCTGTGAAAATTAGGGGGGTTATCAATAGGGGAGAAAGAAGTCCGCCAAGTATTGATGAAAGAAGGGTGTTTATTTCCCTTGCATTAAGGAATGATTCAAGACTTAGGATTAGGCGAAAAACAACGGCGCCAATGAATAAATTTGCAAAAGGCCATTTGGTCATATTTAAAACGAAACGCAGGGAGGAGAGGAAGAAAACAAGGGACAGTACATAGATCATAAAATAGATGATATTTTCCCTGAAAAGATACTGTAAATTTGCGGCGCTCCCTGAAAAATCGAGGCTTATACTTTGGAAAAGCCAGGGCAATTCCTCACCGAAAGGAAGGAGGGGAAGGCCTAAAGATGCATAACTTGGGGTTAGCAGCCGTTCCTGGTAAATCAGGCTCTGATCAGGAATTGAAACAAGGCGAGGGCCATCAATCTCATTGCTTTCCCTTAATAGAACTATATCAATATCTCCCCTTGAAAGGATAAGGCCCGGCTCTGCATTCAGCGATGTGGCTGATCTGAATGTTGGTTCAATTACCTGTACTTGGTTAATTCCATAGGATATTCCGATTGTAAAGCAGGAAGCCAGTATTAAAATGCAAAAAAATGCCGACGCAAAGGGGGTCTTTTTTCTTGCGCTATAGCTGAGGGTTAGAAGGATGGAAAAGTATAGTACACCGGGCAGGGTTTGCCAGACAGTTTGGGCGGCATTTTCAAGGGTAATTGACTGCGCCGATACATTTCTAAGTATTGATAGCCAGAAATCCAGATATGCCAGCAAAAAGGCGAACATAAAGAGGACAACATAGGTTAAACTAAAGAAAAGCATCAACTTTGCTATCTTTTTCATCTATCTATATATAAAGGTTAACATGGGAACCCCTCACTTGCAAGCTCTACCGGGAAATTTCCGGAATAAAGATAGTTTTCAACAAGTTGTTCACATAGCTATGATGGATGAAATTTTATTATTTTTTCTTTAAACTTGGTGTTTTATTATGATTTTTTAGATAAAATTGCCTGTCCTATTGCTAACTCCTTGTATAGTAAGGAATTAGCGTAAAATATCTTTCGACTAATGTTTGTATAAAACAACGAATTGTACGGATTTTCATACACTTAAGTTTTCTGTCGGGTATCTACAAGTTTTCCACAGTTAGTTCACAGAGATTTTTTCTACTTCTCGGGCAGTATATTCATCTTCTTTTTTAGGTCTTCAAGGAGATAATCCGCAGAAGTATCTGACTTTTCCAGCTCAGCGAAGCGTTTGTTTAGGCTTGCAGTATCACTTAGTTGATCAAGCTCGATAGAAGCCTCTGCCTGTGCTTCCATTTGGTCAACTTTCTGGGCCATACGGTCGAATGCATCGAATGCACTGCGGCTTCCGCTGACATTTGATATGGTATTTTGGATTTTCTGCTGGGCTTCGGCCCTTTTTGCCCTTGCTATTAGAAGGTTTTTCTTCCTTTGGGCCTCTTCTATCTTATTCTGGAGTTCCCTTAATGAATCCTTGAGCCTGTCCACCGAGTCTTTTTGTAATTGATGCTGTTTATTGAACTCTGCATGGGCATTATCATGCTCCTGCTTGCGAAGCAGGGCTTCCTTGGCAAGGTCGTCTTTCCCTGCCCTGACAGCCATCATTGCCTTCTTTTCCCATTCCTCTGCCTGAGCTTTTTGACTTAAAAGCTCTCTCTCAAGTTTCTTTTCGTCTGCAATGGCTAGAGCTACCGACTTCTTTGATTCAAGAAGCTGTCCCTGCATTTCAATTATGAGCTGGTTCAGCATTTTCTCGGGCTTTTCAGCCTTGCTGATCATATCGTTTACATTGGATGAGATAAGACTCTTAAGCCTTGAAAAAAATCCCATTTTAACCTCCAAGAACTCTGTTAGGGCCTTTTAACGGCTTTTAGTTTCGCTATATACTCTCAGGATAGGATAATGCTGGACCAAAGCCAGGCCAATTGCATCCAGAGCTGCCCGGAATTCATTTAAATCAAGGGTTTCATATTCCAAAGATTCAACAATGACGATTTTATCTCCCTCAAGGCCATAAGCACCGCGAATCATGTCGCTCGCATTCAATTCCAGTAATTTCTCGTATAACTCCACCCTCTTCTTCGCGGGAATACTCATGAGTTGGAGGCGGATAATTACCAGGGGGTCCGCATACATTACCATCATTCCCTCGTGCTCATTATCCTCAAGAAGCCAGATATTTGGCTTTAACTTGCGATAATCGCATTTGAGATCGATGAGGTATTGCTCTACTTTATTATCTTTCATATCATTTTTCATCTTTAACCGGTCTCTTTTAGCCCAGGAAAACCTGACCTGCATTATCAATTGCGAGTATGGTCTTACATTCGGAACAGCGGAAACGCCCGGGTTTCAGCGATTTAAGCTTTTTTGAGCAGATCGGGCAGGAAAAAATCTTCGGGAAAAGGGAGGCAGGCTCGCTGGAGGTGCCTTTTTTGAAGAAATTAATCGAATCATCAAGGCTGTCTTTAATAGTAAAAAATTGAGAAAAACCTAGCAGCTGGAATACCTCGTATACCTTTGTTTGAATCTCAAGGAGTACAAGATCACCCCCAAGAGGTTTTACTGACTTTAAAAATGCTGTAAATGAGCCTATCCCTGTAGAGGACACGTAATTTAAACCCCCGCAGTGGAATATCAGCTTGCTAAATCCGGTTTCAATTGCCTTTTGGACTCTTTTCTGAAAATAATTTGAGTTATAGGTATCTATATACCCGGTAAGATGGAGTACCAGGCAGGATTCAACATTGCTTACCTTCTCAAGCTTAATCTTCAGGCTTTCATCTTTCTCGTCATCAAAGCCGTTTACAATTTCATTATTTGTCATCTTAAACATTATATCAGACTTTTGCCCCATTTAGCAAGCCCTATGGGCATATTTTCTATTTATAGGGTAAACTGAGGCCATGGTTTTACCCGAAGTGATAATTATTCTGTCCCGGCCTGCCGAGGCAGGGAATGTGGGAGCAGTTTGCAGGGCCATGAAAAACTTTGGCCTTTCTCGTCTTCGGATAGTAAAACCTGAATTTCAGGGTGATGAAAATACTATAAGGTCCAGAGCAGTACATGCTGCAGATATTTGGGAGAGGGCGGAGAACTATTCCGTTCTTTCTGATGCGGTTAGGGACTGTGCGCTTGTTATCGGTACCACCCGCAGGAGGGGCCGCAACAGAAAGCAGGTAACAATGACACCTGAGGAAGTCGCCCGGTTTCTTTCGGGCAGGGCGCAGCCTGTTGCCGGGCCTGACGCCGGGCTTGACACGGGGCCTGTCGCGGGGCCGGCCGCAATAGTCTTCGGGAATGAGAGGACGGGCCTTGAAGATGATGAAATCGCCCTTTGTAATATTGCATCACATATTCCTGTTGACGAAGCATTCCCCTCTCTAAATCTTTCCCATGCGGTGCAGATATATGCATACGAGCTTTTTATGGAATTTGCAGATATAAAGCAGATCAAGGGCCATTGGGTGCCAATTGACCAAGAGAGAATAGTGGAAAAGGTAAGGGAAATTACCTGCAATCTAAGGAAGCTAGGGTTCTATAAACAGGCAGGGCGGTATGAGCAGGAGAGGTTCTTCCGTGATATTTTTTCCAGGGCAGGCATTACCGAAAAAGAAGCTGAGTATTTTGCAGGCCTTATTAATAGGGCAGTCCGCCTTGTAGAAAAGAAGGCTACTTAATCACAAATTTTTGGGATAAATATATGATTTTTATTATTAAAGATGGTATATTAGGTTTGTATGGTCGATAAGCCAATACAGCAAAAAATCATTATTTCTGCACTCTACCTTGCAGTCGCTATAATCATGCTTTTCTATGTATGGAACGATCAAAGCAGGGTTCGTTTCGGAGAAGGCGGACCTCTTTATCGGAACCTTAGGGAGAGCCCTGCATTTGTAAAAAGAGGGTTTGACCCTGATAGACTGAACGTATTTATTGACGGCGATGAATGGCATCAGTTTACGGGCTCTGCGCGCCGCGTTAAACATTCTACACTGGAACTCCCGGCCCGCAGATACCTTTCCCCCGGGGCGAATGACCCGGAGGAGTTTACAATTGTTTTCCTTCTGGAAATGGATCATGATGCTCTTGCCTATTTAAACAGCAGTACAGGGTTAAGGGTGCTTCCGGGAATTTATTTTACGGGTATTGGTGATAATTGGGAAGTTTATTTTAACGGAGAATTGATTCGGTCAGAAATTCATCTTGATGAGTTTGGCCGGATTAAGTCAGGTCGTACTTGGAGAGATGTATACTTCCCTTTTGACAGGTCTCTGATTGTCTATGGAACTAATATTCTTGCACTGCGGATTGTCGGAGATCCGCAATATCAGGGTACAGGCCTTTTTTATTCTGCTGCGCCTATTTATATGGATAATTTTGAGGTTATCTATAATAGACAACAGAATTTTCTATTGATAGTTCTCTGCGGTATCTTTGGTTTTTCAGGTCTATACTATATACTGCTCTTCATTTCTATTAAAAGCAGAAGAGAGATATTTAATCTCTATTTCGGAATCTTCTCAATCCTTCTTTGTATCTATTCAATTACAAGACATGGAATGATAGCTTATTTAATTCCAAATTCAAATATTGCCATAAGAATTGAGTACTTTTCGTTAATAATGTTAATCCCGGTGCTGGGAATGTTTTTTGAGACACTTGGAAGGGGAAAAATAACTAAAGTTACCTGGGGCTATCTTGTCTTCTGCCTGTATCTTGCCATTACTCAAATTTTCTTCTCACTTCAATATGGCGAAGAAATTATAACTATTTGGGATATAAGCGCCTTGCTTTATTATGGCTATGTATTTGCATATAGCGGAATTTATTTCTATTTTTGGGATAAGGAAGGCCCAAGGAAGAAAGGCGAGAGCTATGATATACCAATTGGCAGTATTCTGCTCGGCCTTACTGTAAGTTACCTTTGCGGTGTTTTTGATGTAATTGATATTTTGTTTTTCCATTATTCCTTTAATCTCTTTCAGTACGGTACTTTTATTGTTCACATTGCAATGACCTTTGTACTTTCGCAGAGGTTTAGCGGAATGTATAGAAAATTGGAACATTCTAATGTAATGCTGGAAGCTGCGGTTTTGAAACGAACCCTGGAGCTGGAAAAACAAACAGAAATTGCTCTAAAGGCATCAAATGCAAAGAGCGATTTTCTTGCTAAAATGAGCCACGAGATTCGAACTCCAATGAATGCCATTACCGGAATGACTGAACTGCTCTCGCGCAGAAACCTTCCTGATGATGCAAGATATGAAGTGCAGGATATTAAACAGGCATCTTCTAATCTTATTTCCATCATCAACGATATTCTGGACTTTTCAAAAATTGAAGCGGGCAAGCTTGAGCTTAATCCGGTAGGCTATCAGCTTTCTTCTTTAGTAAATGACACTGTCAGTATTATAAGAGTAAGGTTTTTGGAAAAGCCGATTCGGTTTTATACCAATATTGATAGTAATATCCCAAATGGATTATTTGGTGATGAGGTAAGATTAAGGCAAATTCTAATTAACCTTTTAACAAATGCAGCTAAGTATACAGACCATGGGCATGTAAGTCTTACCATTGCCGAGGAAAAGCGGGAAGATAAAATCGTATGGCTTAAAATAGCTGTTGCAGATACAGGGCATGGAATAAAAAACGACGATCTTTCAAAGCTTTTTGAGAATTTCTCGCAGTTTAATAAAAACAAAGATAATATCGAAGGTACAGGTCTTGGGCTTGCAATTACAAAACGGCTCTGTGTTACTATGGGCGGAGATATAAGCGTAGAGAGTGAGTTTGGCAAAGGCAGTGAGTTTACTGTTATTATACCACAAAAAGTTCAATCGGAAGAGCCCTTTGCATCAGTGCAGACCCCTGAAGAGAAGAGTGTTTTGGTGTATGAAGGGAGGATTGCCTATGCCAAATCTCTTAGTTGGACACTGGATAATCTGAAAGTTCCATATACGATGGTGACAAACGAGGAGGATTTTTCCAAGGCTCTGCTTAGCAGGGATTGGTTCTTTGTTTTTTCAGGCTACGGCCTTTATGATAAAATTAAACCAATTATGGAAGATACAGTCTTCCCGGGCGGAAATATACCGACGCTTGGTCTTATGGTGGAGTGGGGCACTGAAGCCTTTGTTCCTAACGCCCGCTTTGTCTCCCTGCCTGTGCAGTCACTTTCAATCGCGAATACCCTTAACGGTAAATCTGACAGGCAAGATTTCTTTGAGAGTCCTTCTGCGGAAGATAGTGCGAACCGGTTCACGATTTCCAATGCGAGGATCTTGATAGTAGATGACATTGCTACTAACCTCAAAGTAGCAGAAGGTCTTCTTGCCCCATATCGCGCAAAGGTGGAAACATGTCTTAACGGTTCAAGCGCAGTAGAACTTATCAAGCAGCGCGCAATGCACGGAGAAAATTATGATCTTGTTTTCATGGATCATATGATGCCGGGAATGGATGGAATTGAAACTACTGTTGCTATAAGGGCTCTTGAAGGTGAGTATTTTAAAACCATTCCGATTATTGCATTAACCGCTAATGCAGTGTCGGGTATGAGAGAAATGTTTCTTGAAAAAGGCTTTAATGATTTCCTTGCCAAACCTATTGATGTTTCAAAGCTTGATGAAGTACTTGATCTATGGATATCAAAGAAGAAAAAGCTCGTTTTACTGGTAGATGGTAACCTTGCAAATCTTAAGCTTGGAATCAGTGTACTGCAAGACAAGTATGATGTAATTACTGCTCCAAGCGAAGAGAAAATGCATATTGTCTTAAGCAATAATGACCCTGACATTATTTTGCTTAATGTCAATATTCCGCATGAAAATTTAGGTAAATGGTCAGAGAAGGTTGTTATAGTTCAGGAACCCTTTGATCAATCAGCCCTTATAGGATATATTGAAAACAATATAAAAGGAAAATAATAAATGAGGTATATCTATTTTATTTTATCATTTTTCACGTTATTAATCTTCCCGTCATGCCAAAGAGAGTGGAAGCCCGGGATGCCTCTTGCAAAGGAGAGCATTAATATTGGGGTGCTTCATATTTCTGACCCCTTTGCAGAGAGTTCAGGTTATGCTTATGCACATCAGATAGGAATTTTTGAGATGCAAAGAATTCTTGGCCTCCAAGACCATCAAATACAGTATAGAATCAATGTGGATTACTCAGGCCCCGAGAATGCAGAAAGTGCAATAAGAGAACTCATCGCAAGGGGAGTAAATATCTTAATTGCTACCAGCTGGGGTTATATGGATGCAGTAGAAAAGCTCGCTCCGGAATTCCCCGATGTTATTTTTGCCCATGCTTCCGGTTATAGGAATAATGAAACTAATTTTACCAACTACTTCGGCAGGGTTTATCAGGCTCGTTATCTTTCAGGCATTATAGCGGGACTAAAATCACAAACGAATAATATAGGCTATGTAGCCGCATGGGGAAAGGAAAATAGCGAGGTTACGGGAGGAATTAATGCCTTTGCTATGGGAGTTGAAATGGTGAATCCCGAGGCAAGGGTCTATGTAAAGGTCACCCATAGCTGGTTCGACCCGATGGGGGAAACACTTGCGGCAAGGGAGCTTATCTCCATGGGTTGTGATGTGATTGCCCAGCATGTAGATACAGCAAATCCGCAAATTGAAGCTGAAAGAGCGGGGGTCTGGGGAATTGGGTATAATACGGATATGACCAATGAAGCTCCAAATGCAGTTCTTACTTCAGTGCTTTGGAATTGGGGGGCATATTATATCTTCTTGGTGCAAAGTGTTATTGATGGAAGTTTCACAACTGAGCCATGGTATGGTTCGCTTACAGATGGCATAATTGGCCTTTCACCGATCAATAGAGCTGTTCAGTTGGATGATGAAGTCATACGCATTTTAGAGGAGGAACGAAGGCGTATTGAAACAGGAATGTTCGATGTCTTTGACGGAGTTATGGAAACAAATGATGGCAGGTCTATTGGAAGGATGGGAAGCAGGTTGTCTAATAATGACATTCAATTCGGCATTGATTGGTATTATCGAACTGTAAATGAATTATAGAAGAAGGCTAAAGTGAAAGTTAAACATAATTTATTATTGCTTACAATCTTTTTTGTTCTATTTATTTCTTGTACGCGGCAGGAAATTGTTTGGTCTCCCGGAGTAGCTTTCCCTAAAGAAAATATTAAGATTGGTGTTATTCATCCAAATGAAATTTTTAGTGATTCCCTCTTTGATCAGGCTCATTATGAAGGCACCCTAGAAATGCAGAGAATAATCGGCCTTGGAGATAATCAAATTATTCGAAAAACAAATATTTTTTCAGGAGACCCAATTGCATCGGAAGGAGCAATAAGAGACAGCATTGCAGAAGGAGCGAACCTTATAATCGCAATGAGCTGGGGCTATATGAATGTATGTGAAAGACTTGCCGCAGAATTCCCCGGCGTTGTGTTTGCCCATGCCACGGGAACCAGACATAATGATCGTAACTTTGCAAACTATTCTATTCGGCTATACCAGGCCCGCTATCTTTCAGGAATTGTGGCAGGACTAAAAACACAAACCAATAGGATTGGCTTTGTAGCTGCAATGGATATTAGGAATAGCGAAGTAACTTCATCTGTTAACGCGTTTGCAATGGGTGTTGCATCGGTAAATCCTGATGCCCGTGTATATGTTCAGGTAACCCATAGCTGGTACGACCCGATGGGAGAAACCAATGCTGCAAATGCATTAATTGCAGCAGGATGCGATGTTATAACATCCCATGCAAATACACCTGCCGCACAGATGGCTGCTCAAAGAGCAGGAGTCTGGGCCATAGGTTATAATGCCGACATGAGTGCAGTTGCACCTGAAGCTATAATAAGCTCTGTTGTACTTAACTGGGGAGTTCTATATACAAGCTTCGTTCAAAATATAGTAAACGGAACATTCATCCCTCAAACCCATTTCTACGGCCTTGCTGAAGGAGCAATAGATATCACTCCTTTAGCCCGGGGCCTTGCACCTGAGGGGGCAAAAGAGGCAGTCCTCGCTGCACGGAATCGCATGTTATATGAAGGTTTTAATATTTTTGATGGAGTGATTGAAACTAATGACGGCAGATTTATTGGGGAAATTGGAGGCACCCTCTCTGATGAGATTATCCTTAGTGGTATTAACTGGTATTACCGCACTGTTATTGAGCTCTAATGAAGAATAGTCGAAAGGCACGATTTGGATGGCGTAGTAATTATCTCCAATTGTTATTTGTTTTTGCAGCCTTTGCTCTCATGGTTGGAGCAGCTTACATATTTATTGGGAATATGCTTCGTAATCATCTTTGGAATGGTGCTCAACAGCTTCTGGCATCTGCTGAAGCAAATGTAAATGCCGCACTCTCCGAAACAGAAATTACCCTCCTTAATTCCTATAATATTATTCACGAAATGCTGGAGAGGAATGCCGGAAAAGAAGAGATACTTGATTATCTTACAACCACAAGCCGCTGGCTAAGAGAGCGTGATTCCGGGCTTCTTGATTTTTACGGGATATACGGATATTTTTACGGTGAATTTTACGATGGAATGGAGATAAATCCCGGAGATGATTATGTCCCGCAGACACGTCCCTGGTACCAGACGGCAGTTCGCAGCGGCGCTAATGTGGCGTATACCGTCCCGTACCCGGATTGGAACACAGGTACCACTGTTGTTACTGCCGTTCGTAATGTTTTTCTTGATAACGATATGGTAGGAATACTTGCAGTAGATATAGGTATTACCTGGCTTGTTGAATATGTAGGTTCTCTATCACTTAGTTCTGATGGATTTGGAATGCTTCTTAGCCAAAATCTAACATTCATGGCATATCCTGACGAGGGATTAATTGGAAGGCAGTTCCAGGCCCTTGGAAACTCTTATGATGTACTTGCAAGCATTCTACGATCAGGTGAGGATATATTTGGACATAGGATTATTGACCCTGACAGAGGCCCTGTTATCGTTTTTATTCAGAGGATTTTTAATGACTGGTATGTAGGACTATTAACTCCCTCATCCCAGTTTTACCGGGATCTGCAGACCTCGGCTCAGATTCTAATTGCTCTCGGGCTTGTCCTTTCTTTATCACTTTGTTTCATTTTAATACGTCTTTCAATGGCAAAGCAACGATCCGATGAGGAGAGCAGGGCAAAGTCTTCCTTCCTCGCACACATGAGCCATGAAATTCGTACCCCCTTAAATGCAGTTATTGGTCTTTCTGAGATTGTGTTAAACAGGGGGAAGCTCCTTAACGATAGCAGAAATGATGTTCAACAAATACATCAATCAGGTTCTTCTCTGCTTGGAATTATCAACGACATACTTGATATTTCAAAAATAGAAGCAGAAGGGTTTGAACTAATCCCGGCAGAATATGACACTGCATCATTGATTAACGATACAATTATGCTTAATAGGGTCAGAATCGGCTCAAAGCCCATTATATTTAATATTGAAATAGAAGAAGATTTTCCCTGCCTTCTCCTTGGAGATGAGTTAAGGGTGAAGCAAATCCTAAACAATATACTTTCTAATGCAATTAAGTATACTAAAGAGGGAAGTGTAAGACTAAGTATTACATGGGAGAAAACAGGGCAAATACATTTTTCGGTAAGTGATACAGGTATCGGAATACGTCCCGAAGATATGAATAAGCTATTTACTGAGTATGCGCAGTTACATGCAGGATCAACTCGTATGGTAGAGGGGACCGGGCTTGGCCTTGCAATTACAAAGAAGCTTGTGGAAATGATGGGCGGCAGGATTAATGCCGAAAGTGAATATGGTAAGGGCACAGTATTTACGGTTACAATAGTTCAAGGTATAATTAACTCTGCCGGTATTGGTAAAGAAACAGTTGAAAACCTTAAATTTTTCAAATTTGAAAGCAGGGTAAGAGAAAAAGAGGTTGATTATAGTAAGATATCTAACGGCAGGGTTCTTGTTGTAGATGACTTGCCTGTTAACCTGCAGGTTGCAAAGGGGCTTTTGGAACCTTATAATCTTATAATTGAAACTGCCGATTCAGGGCAACAGGCCATAGATATGATTCAAGCGGGAAGTAAATACGATCTTGTTTTTATGGATCATATGATGCCTGAAATGGATGGTATTGAAGCTGTAAGGTTAATACGAGTCTGGGAAAGTACAAATAATAAGGAGCAGGTTCCTATAGTTGCCTTGACAGCAAATGCACTTGCAGGAAACATGGAAATGTTTTTATCGAAAGGCTTTAATGGTTTTTTGCCAAAGCCAATCGACATACTTCGTCTTGACGAGACATTAAATCAATGGCTCAAGGAGCTGCCGGAAAGCGGAGGGGTACAGAATGTTTACGGTGATGAAAAGGAGATAGAAGAAGTGAGCGGCGATTTAACTATTGATAAAGTAGATGTACAAAAGGGAATTTCCATGACAGGAGGCACTGTGGGAGCATATATTTCAGTGCTTTCTATTTTTCATAAAGATGCTGATGAAAGGCTTCCCCTATTGCAGAATCCGCCTGATATAGCTGAAATTATAAATTTTGTTACTCAGGTACATGCATTAAAGAGTGCTTCCTATTCTATTGGTGCAACCGGAATCTCAGAAATGGCTGCAGAACTTGAAAAAGCAGGGAAAGATGAAGATATGGATATAATTAAAATGAAACTCCCCATATTTCATAAAGCTCTAAGTGAGCTTTCCATAAATATTAAGAATGCAATTGAAAACTATAAAGAGAAAAGCCCTTCTCCTTCCGGCGGCTCAGCTTCTGCTCAAGTATCTTCATTACTTAAAAACCTTGCCATTGCACTTGAAGAGCAGAAGGCAAATGAAATAAGTCGTATTTTAAGAGAGATAAACGATTTTACGGGAGATATGGATATTGCATACAGAGATGCTCTTGAAAGAATATCAGACGAAGTAATGATGGTTGAATATGACAATGCAAAAGAAATACTTACTAACTTAATGGCAGGAAATCATGGGAGTTGATAAAAAGCTAATTTTACTTGTTGATGATAATCCAACGAACTTAAAACTCGGTATAAATGTTCTGCAAGGGAAATATGATGTTGCAACAGCACCATCTGCAGAAAAAATGTTCAGTCTTTTAAAGAATAATACTCCTGCAATGATACTCCTTGATGTAGATATGCCTAATGTGACCGGTTACCAGGCAATTAAAATTTTAAAAGAACAGCCTCAAACAAAAGATATTCCGGTTATTTTTGTAACAGCCCGCGCTGACTATGACAACGAGCTTGAAGGCTTAACTCTTGGTGCAGTTGATTATATAACAAAACCTTTTCAACCTCCTCTTTTATTAAAACGAATTGAACTGCATTTAATGTTAGAAGACCAGAAGAAGACTCTCGCACAGCAAGCATCTGAGCTTAAAAACTTCAATACGAATTTGCAGAAAATGGTGGATGATAAAACTCAAAATGTCCTTGATCTACAGAATGCCCTGCTTAAAACAATGGCAGAGTTGGTGGAATGTCGTGATGATATTACAGGGGGACATATTGAGCGCACCCAGAGGGGTATTAAAATAATTTTGGAAGAGCTTGAGGCAAGTCATATATACTCGGAGGAAACAGAGAGCTGGGACTTAGATCTATTGCTCCAATCCTGTCAGCTTCATGATGTGGGTAAGATCTCAATAGATGACAGTATCTTAAAAAAGGCCGGGAAATTAACCGATGAAGAGTTTGAAGCGATGAAAAAACACGCTATATTTGGAGAGGAAATTATAGAAAAGATACAGGCGCTTGCAAAGGAAAGTGACTTCTTAAAGTATGCAAAAATATTTGCTGCAAATCATCATGAAAAATGGGATGGTTCAGGTTATCCTCGCGGTTTAAAAGGTAATGATATACCGCTTCTTGGCAGAATAATGGCAATAGTCGATGTATATGATGCTCTAATCTCTGAGCGCCCATATAAAAAAGCCTTTAGCCATGAAGAAGCTGTAAAAATAATCTGCGAAGGGAGTGGAAAGCATTTTGATCCTACTTTAGTTGAAGTATTTTCCCGCAGTGCAGAACAATTTAGGAGCTAATTCCCCATTAGGATCTGAACAAGCCTTTCCTCTTCTTCAATTGCACCTAAAGAACGCAGCCTTGAGAGGTTTTGAAGAAATCCGTAAAGAGCTCTTGAATGACTATTACGGCTATTAATAAGCATTGTAGATGCTTCCTGTAAATCAGAGACAGAACTTTGTAATAATCTATAGCGTTCCATTATAAACTCAAAATGCATTTCGGCATAATCCAGTGTTCTGCGCGTCGAAAGAACAGAGCCTGCATTGCCAAAGGTGCTTAAAAGCACGCTATAAAGTTCTATTTCGAGGTTAATTTCTGTATTTCTATAGTCCATTGAAGCTGTATCAAGGGCATTTCTGCTTTTTTCCAGTCGGTTGGAAAAGACCCAGAAATCTATGGGAATGGACCCTGTAATGGAAAGACCTCCGCCCGAAGAATATCCTAAACCCCTCTCAGTTGAGTAACCGATACTTCCTGAAAAAATAGATGCCGATAATGTGGGTGCAGGGTCTCTTCTTGTAAGGCTGTGATTTAGTTCGGCTCTTTTATTGTTTAAAGATGCCCTTGTAAGACTAGGATTACTTGCGGCAAGTACTGCCCAAAATCTATCAAAAATAAGGTCAGCCTCAAGGTCATCTATGTTTCCTAAAAACAAGATTAGCTCTTCGTATTTTCCAAGATCGATTCCTTGGAGATAGGGGAGATCATCAAGGCCTGTAATTACCATAAGGCGTGCCATGCTTAAGGAGAGGTTTCGCCTTGCCTGATTCCGTGAATTTTCACGTACTTCCTTATCTGCAAGGGCTCTTAAATAATCCCCCTGGTTAATCATCCCGCTGGCCTGCCGTATTTCTGCCATTGAAAGACCAAAGAGAGCTGTCTGCAGGGAGGATTCCTCTGCTTCAAGTGCTGCAGCCGCTTCGAGGACTGCATAGTAAGCGCTGTCTGCAGAATCAAGTACGCTAAAGTATTCTGCTAAAGCCTCTCTACGTGTGGATTCGGTAGCAATTTGGTTGATTTCTCTTAGGATAAAATCCCTTCCGCCATTAAACAGTGTTTGCGTAATGGATAGATTTGCACTTGAATTAAAAGAATCTATGGGGTTAATAAAATTAAAGTCATTGTCCATGTAATTTGCAGAAGCACTATAACGCAGAGAAATAGAAGGCAGCATAGAATAAAATTGATTCCTTTCATCCAGTAAACTGTTTTCTATTGCGATATTCGATCTTGCAAGTGATCTTGAATTAAGCAGGGCGAGGGTTCGTACCTGTTCAAGAGAGAGGCCATCGGCGAAAGCTCCGGAGTTTAAGATTAACAAACTAAGAATTAATAATACTATCTTCATAAAAACCTCTTATTCATAACGCAGTGCATCTATCGGGTAAAGCTTTGCCGCCTTTAGGGCAGGGTAGTAACCAAAGACCATTCCTACAATGGCGGCGAAAAGAGCAGAGCCGCTAACTATAAGCGGACTTATTAATGTCGGAATGCCGGTCATTGTTAGTATTCTGCAGGAAAGGAAAGCAAGACTTATTCCGAGTAAACCTCCCATCAAGCTCAATATTATGGCCTCTGAGAGGAACTGAAAAAGAATATCCTGCTTCCTTCCGCCTATTGCCATACGGATACCGATTTCCCGTGTACGCTCGGTAACCGAAACAAGCATTATGTTCATTATTCCGATTCCGCCGACCAAGAGGGAGACACCTGCAATCGATGCAAGTAGAGTAGTAAGGGTTCTTGATGTAGCAGAAGCCATGTCTATCATATCTGTTTGGTTCATTATTGAAAAATCTGACGCTGCACCATCGGCGATCCTTCTGGATTCCCTTAAAATTTGCTCTGTTTCATACAATGCGGCATCCATGAGCTCTCTATTTATCACACTCATGACAATCATGTTTATGCTTCGACTATTATTTAGACGTGTCATTGCAGTATCAAGGGGGAGCAGGATAATATCGTCTTGATCATTTCCACCAAGGCCTGCACCTTTTCTCTCAAGAAGACCAATTACAGTAAAATAATTGGTGCCGATTCTTATTTGTTGATTCAGAGCATCTTCTTCAATGGAGAATAAATTTGCTGCGGTTGTGCGGCCGAGAACTGCCACCCTATTCCTATGTTGAAGATCCTCTTCATCAAAAAAATAACCTGAGTTAACATGGAAATTTCTTGCATAGGCAAATTCCGGCTCAACTCCCTGTACCTGAACCTGTGTATTGCCTTCGCTGCTAAACACTTGAGCATTTGTCATAACCACACCTGAAATAGCTGATGCAAAACTGGATTCATCTCTTAACTTTTGAATGTCGTCTTTTGTGAACGCATTCATGCGCATCATCACCTGCTGGCCGCTGCGCTGCATTTGACTGCGGGGGCTAATCTGTAGTAAATTTGTACCCATGGAACTAATCCTGTCTTCAATTACCCTCTGAGAGCCTGCACCAAGTGCGACCATAACTATCACAGAGCCTACGCCGATTATAACCCCAAGGGATGTAAGAAGACTCCTCATACGATTGCGTAAAATCGAACGAATGCAGGTTTGCAGTAATTGTATTAGGTTCATTGAAAGTGCTCCTCAGGTATTATTTCTGCATGTGTGCTCTTCCAATGATTTAGGTTTTCCAATGCATTTTGCCTTTCACTTACGTTCATATCCGTAACAAGCTCCCCGTCCCTTAGGGTGATGATTCGCTTTGAGTAAGCTGCAAGTTCCGGCTCATGAGTTACCATGATAATTGTTTTTCCTTGATTATTTAATTCCTGAAAAAGACTCATAATTTCAAGTGACATTTCTGTGTCCAGATTTCCTGTCGGCTCATCTGCAAGTATAAATGCAGGGTCATTAACCATCGCCCTTGCAATTGCAACCCTTTGTTGCTGCCCGCCTGAGAGCTGGGAAGGGTAATGATCCATTCGATTTCCAAGGCCGACTTCTTTTAATGCCTCCCTTGCACGGTTTCTGCGCGCCTGAGTACTTAATCGTTCTTCTTTTTTCCCTCTTCTACTATAAAAAAGGGGGAGCTCTACATTTTCAAGAGCAGTGGTTCTTGCAAGCAAGTTAAACGATTGAAAAACAAAACCTATTTTCCTGTTTCGTATATATGCGAATGTATCGGAGTTTGACTTGGAAGTTTCTATACCGTCCAGTATATAAGTTCCTTCCGTGGGTTTATCCAGGCATCCGAGGATATTCATTAGAGTGGATTTTCCTGAGCCTGAAGGTCCCATTACAGAAACGAACTCACCTGCTTCTGCCGTAAAATCCACTCCGCGCAGGGCGCGTACAACCACAGCTTCTTCCTTTGAAGCCGAACCCTTTTTTGCTTCCATTCTATATTCTCTTTTAATGCCCTGCATCTGAATTACAATCATTAAAAGCGTTCCCTTAGGATAAATTGCCTGCCCTCAAGTGTATCATCGCTGATAATTAACTCGGTAAATGATCCTGAAGAAATGCCCGTCATTACCTGCATCACTTCAAGATTGCCTCCTTCCCCTATATACCAAAGATTTCGTGTGGTCACAGGCGTAGTACGTGCCTGTCCCGGCTGCCCCGGTGATTGAAGCATTTGCCGCCCGCCTCCCGGCATGCCCATTCCTCTCGCTGTAGGTTGGTTCCCCATAAGCATGCCTGCGATCCCTGTATTAGAAGCCTGGTTTGTAGGAACAGACCTTTCTGTCTGAGTTGTCTGTGCTCGGTCTCTTGCTTCGAGCGCTGCTGTTCTCTGCTCTTCGGTCATGCCTTCAAGGCTTGCCGCAAAGATCATGTCAGCGATTCTCTCTGTACTTAAGCTCGTTGGCTGGTATCTAAGGGCTGCATTGGAAATGATCAGGGCGTTCTCACTTCGCTCAACAATAAAGTCTACTGCGCAGGTCATGCCCGGAAGGAGGGAGCCGTCATGATTCTCCACCCTTACAATGACAGTATATGAAACAACATTGTTTGTTACCGTTGGTACAAGGCGCAGGGTTTCAACTATACCGCTATAGGTTCTTCCGGGAAGGCTTTCCAGGGTGAATCGAACCTGCTGGCCCCTGTAAATTGAAGTAACATCCAATTCGCCGACTGTTGCCTCAATCTGCATTTCGCTTAAATTTTCTGCCAGGGTAAAAATGGCAGGTGAGCTTGCATTGGAGCTGTCTACAACGGTGTCGCCTTCGTTTATGGTTTTGTTTAGGACTATCCCATCGATGGGAGATGTGATGTAGGCGAATTGGTTAATTTCAGTATCTATCGATCTCAAGTTTGCCTCTGCGACTGCAAGATCCGCTGCGAGATTGTTCAGGTTTGTCCTTGAGGTTAAAAGTTCAAAATCGGAAATCAGGTTCCTTTCTGCAAGGGCAAGCTGGTTATTATAGTTTAGCTGTTGCAGTTCAAAATTAGCCCTTGCCTTAAGCACAGCCGCATATTGCTGCTCCCTTCTTAAACGCAGCATGTCAGTATTCAGCTCTGCAAGAATGTCTCCCCTGTTAACGGTATCGTTAAAATCAACGTAAATTCTTTCTACTTTACCGCTCATTTGAGGAAGCACTCTGATAGTGGATACAGGATTGATCCTTCCGCTCGCAGTGACTATGCGTTCTACTGTTCCTCTGCGCACGGGAGTGAACTCGTAGGTTGTGCTAAGGTCATTCCCGTTGCAGCCGGAGAGTAAAATTATTAAAACCGGGAAGACCGGAATGAATTGCTTTAATTTTCTTCTCATTAAAATCCATGCTCCTTAATTAATACTGTAACAAATCTAAAGTAATATAGTTACTTTACCAACGGCCCCTGCCGCCTGCGTTATAAGTACCTCCGGTATTGCTTATCCTTGTTATTGCTGAACCAAGAAGTATATCTGTCTGTCTTGCATTATTTATAAAAAGAGTATAGGTTTCTCCTATTCTGAAAGCAGGTGATGTGAATCCTGAAACCGAAAAAGGTACCTCGCTTGTATAGCTTAGCACTGTATTTCCTGCCCTGTCCCTTATGGAAATTACACTACCCTGACTCTGGTTAGCCGTATAAGACACCAGGATAACCGGCTGTGTAGAAGATGTCGATACACTTTGAATAGCTCCCGCCGTAATTAATTCCCCTCCCGTGATAATAAACTGACCGTCAAGGTCAATAGCACCTGCAAATATTTGAGAGCCTCCTGAAATCCTGAGTGTGCCGCCTTCAAGGAAGATATTGCCGTTGGAGTCAAAACCGTCGGTGTCGCCGGTTGCAGGTACAACCACATCAATTATGCCACCTGTAATTCTAATATACATATCATTTCTTGATGTTCCGCCTGCTGCATTAATCCCGTCATCCATTGCGAAAACCCGGATATTCCCCCCACTTATAGTAACAGTACGCCCTTCAATTCCTTCATAGGAATGAACGATATTAATATTTCCCCCTGAAATCAAAACATTATTATCTGCGTGGATTCCGTCATCTCCTGTTCTTATTATAAAGGTCCCGCCTGCTATGTGTATGTCATTATCGGAATGTATACCGTCATCTGCAGCATCAATTGTAAAACTCCCGCTTGTTATGTAAACAAGTGTTCGGGCCTTTAATCCCTTCATGCTTTCGGATTCCGGTGTTGGAGCTTGGGGAATTACCCTCCTGCCTCTGCCTGCAGAGACAGGCCTGGGTGGTGCCATTGTATGCCCGCCTCCGCATACTATGTTAAAAGTCCCGCCTGATATTGTAAGTATACTTTCAGCCTGTATCCCATCATTACCTGCTCTTATATTAAATATACCACCTGAAATATTTACAAAACCTATATTGTCTCCTCCCGGATTGTTTGATTGAATCCCATCGCCGTTTGCATTTAAGTTAAATCTGCCGTTATTAATTATGACTCCGTCTCTTCCCCTAAGGGCATCGCCTAGAGCAGTCACATTAAATATACCGCTGTTTATCGTTAAGATGTCTTGAGCTCTTATTCCATGGTGATAGTTTCCGTTAACAGTAAGCGTTCCATTCCCTTGGATGCTTAAATCGTGTTGAACAAAAATAGCTGCATTATGGTCATCGTTTCTTGATTGTCTTCCGTCAGAAACAGTGTTTTCCGTGCCTGCTTCAAGTACAATAATGACCTCCCTTGACCTTGGTACGTGAATTGCAGGGCCTGTTGCGCTGTGCAGATTTAGGCCATTGAATATAAAGCGTATAGTGTCATTTCGGGCCAGATTAGTAAGTATTCTACCATTGTCCAACCTGCCTGAAAAGGTATATGTCCCCGGTCTGTTGATCGTCAGAGTTCCATTAGAGAAAACTGCCCCGCTTCCGGTAATGGTTGCTGTATTACGGTTGAAAACGACTGAGGTTATACTGTCTTGAGAGAATAGAGGTGTAATTTGCACGAAAAAGAAGAATATAATGCTTAAAAATAAAACTTTTTTCATTTTATAACTCCTTTCTATCATATTGTTCACGACTAATTTGAACATTATGGTTACCGTTACGGGAGCGTATCTCGTCAATGAAGTTCTTTGAAAGAGAAGTGTCTTTTATATTTACAAAATAGCGTAGCTCATATAAGCTGCTCATACTTGTAGACCTGACCTGTATAAGCTCATGAGTTTTAGCATATTTTATAAAAACATCTTCTAATACACTTTCATAATCCATATCCTCAGGAATCATAATTCTTATAATTCTATTGTTTTCATTTGTTCTCCCAAAATTCAAATATATTATGAATAGGCTTGTAATTCCAAAAAGCAGAGAAAAAATGAATGCATATAAGATATAGCCCATACCTATTATAAGGCCAAGTGCCATTGCAAAAAACAAGCTGCCTATATCTCTGGCATTCCCCTGAACAGAGCGAAACCTGACAAGGCTGAATGCTCCTGCTACAGCTATACCTGCTCCGATATTACCACTTACAACTGTTATAATTGATTGCACTGTAACAGGCAGCAATACCAAAGTGATTGCCATATTCCTGCTATATTTATTCTTAAACATATAAATTAAGGCGACCAAGAAGCCAAGTGCTATAGAACACAAAGCCCCAATAACGAAACTATTTATGGCAGGTATTTGGTTTATTATACTGCCGCTGATTAATTCAAGCACTCTACTCTCCTTTTTACAGGTATTTCAAACCGGAATGTACTGCCTTCTCCCGGTTTCGACTCCACACCGTATTTCCCGCTGTGATTATCAATTATTTTCTTTACAATGTATAATCCAAGCCCTGAACCAATAAGGGCGCGTGTATGTGTTTTCCCGCTTTTATAGTATCTGTCCCAAATAAAAGGTAGGTCTTTCTCCTCTATTCCTTCACCATAGTCTGTGACACTTACTGTCACTTGGTCTTTATTTACAGTCTGCTCAATAGTTATTTTCCTGCTTTCTCCTGAATAATTGACGGCATTTATTAATAAGTTATAAAAAACCCTATCCATTTTTATCTTATCTGCTTTAACGTATATATCTTCTTCGTATAAAAAGACAATTTCAAAACCTTCTTTTTGCAATAATTTTCCCATGCTTTCAATTATCTGTTGAATGCTCTGAGTAAGATTATACTCAGAATAGTTCATTGTCTCCATGTCATTTTCAAGTTTAGACATGTCAAGCACATCATTAACAAGCATGGTTAAGCGTTTTGTTTCGTCCAGAATGGTTTGAGTTTGCTCACTCGTAATCTCGGAAGGGAAATCGTGCATCATTTCTGCATAGCTGTAAATTAAAGCGAGCGGGGTGCGTAAGTCATGGGAAACATTAGCGAACAGCTCGCGGCGTAAGTTTTCCACACGGCCCAGTTCAGACGCTGCTGTGTTCAATGTATCGGACAAAACAGATATTTCGTGATAACCTTTGCCTGTAAAGTGAGTATTATAACTCCCGCTCGCAAGAACCAATGCGCTTTGTGTAATTTTTTCTATAGGATTTGCTATATGTTTCGCTATTATGATTGCTAAAATGACAGAAAGAAGGAGAACAATACCCGAAATATAGTATAATTGATAACGCAGTGTTGTCACTGTGGCGTCAACAGGAGATATTATCGCCCTTATTATTACTGCAAATTGTTCACCTGTATTAGTATAAGCTGTTTTTGCATATACCAAAGATTGCAGTATAAAAAGGTTGCCGCCCCTTGAATCGCGGCGTACAATAACAAACCCTCCGCGCCCTTGAGGAATATCTATATATTCATGACTCTCACCGCCTCTTTCTATAGCAAGCGCTATATGGTCTGCATTTTCATCCCGGAATCTGGTTTGAGTCGGCGTTAAGAGACTCCTTCCGTGTAAATCTACTATGTCTATGGAAATATCATTTATATCTTGAACTTCTCTAATAATTTCGCGTATATTTTCGCTCCTCTCATTATAGGCATTAATAATTTCAACTGTGCTTTGTCTTACTTCCATTACCCTGATTCGCCTATAAAAAGTATCCAGAAAGACGGTTTGGAATAGCCATAATATGAGAAGTAATAGAGAGCAGAAACTCAAGAGAAAGATAAAAACTTTCCATTTTAATTTAGGAGTATGTAAGTTCATCCCCGTTATCCCTCGAACCTATAGCCATGGCCGCGTAAAGTTTTGATTAAATCATCATATGGGGTAATGGCCTTTCTAAGGAGTTTAATATGTGTATCCAGAGTCCTGTCATCGCCAAAATATTCATAACCCCAAACATCACTTAGAATTTTCTCCCGCGGAATGGCAATATTATTATTTCGAATAAAAAAGAAAAGCAAATCGTATAATTTAGGGGCAAGCTCTATTTGCCTTCCGTCTATAATTACCCTAAAGGCAGACATATCTGCCGTAAAGCCATCCTTTGTAAAGACCACATGATCGTCTTTTATCAATACCTTCCCTGTTCTTCTTAGAATGGCGCTGATTCTAAGCATTATTTCCTTGGAAGAAAATGGCTTTACAACATAATCATCAATGCCAAGCTCAAAGCCAAGTACCTTATCATACTCTTCGCCTCTTGCCGAGATCATAATTACAGGCACATTAGAGCTTTTCCGAATCTCCTTTACTGCCGAAAAACCATCCATATCGGGCATCATAATATCCATTAGAACTATATCAAACTCCTCTTTTTTAAATGCCTCAAGCGCTTCAGGGCCGGTTCCTGCTTCGACGGTTTTATGTCCTTCAAAGTTCGCGTATCTCTTTAATACTGCCCTTAGGCCTGCTTCATCATCACAAATCAGAATTTTTGCCATGAATTATTTTCCATTCCTCTTTATTTATAGGTTATTAAAGTGAAAACCAAGTGATGTTTATCTGAATTTTACCTGAATTTTGAGTAAATTGTAAGATTTTGAAAAATGTGCTACTATGTTTATTTTAAGGAGAAGAAATGCAGTATAGAAAGCTAGGGGATTTAGGCTTAAGGGTCAGTGAAATAGGCTATGGCGGAGAGCATCTTGTAGGCAAACCATATGAACTTGTGGAAAAGATAGTGAATACGGCCATTGACGGCGGTGTTAATATAATCGATGTATTTATGCCTCAGGCGGAAGTCCGCTCAAATCTGGGCAAGGCTATAGGAAAGCGGCGCAAGGATATAATGCTGCAAGGCCATATTGGCTCAGCCCTGCAGAGCGAGGGGCAGTATGTTAGGACCCGCGACCTGAAATTATGCGATACATTCGTGAAAGATTTTCTTACTCGCTTTGATACCAACTACATCGATTTTGGGATGATACACTATGTAGATACGGAGAATGAGTATAAAGAGGCTTTTGAAAGCCCATACATCGAGTATGTCCAAAAGTTGAAAAAGGACGGTATTGTACGTTATCTTGGTGCAAGTACCCATGATACGGCAACTGCTATCAAAATGGTAAATTCCGGAATTATCGATATGATTATGTTCTCTGTGAACCCGGTATTTGATCTAAGCCTTGGTGTATATAACCTTGATATGCTATGGGATGGCGTTAAACTGGATAAGCTTCAAATAGACCCATTAAGGGCAGAATTCTATAACCTATGTACAGCCAAGGGCATTGGCATTACTGTGATGAAAGCACTTGGAGCGGGGCGGCTCTTGAAGGCTGAAACTAGTAGCCTAAACTGTGCATTAACGGTTAATCAATGTGTGTCCTATGCACTTGACAGACCTGCCGTATCGAGTGTGCTGCTTGGCGCGCAGACAGTGGAAGAAATCCGGCAGTGCCTTGCCTACGAAAGTTCGACAGCAGAAGAGCGCAGTTATATGGCTGCGATGAAGGGAGGTCTGCCCATTTTAAACGGCCTTTGCATGTACTGTAACCATTGCCTTCCATGCGCTTCGGGAATAGACATAGCCGCCGTAACAAAGCACCTTGATACAGCCAAAATTGCCGGTGTTGATCAAGTCAAAGATCTCTACAGTTCTCTGTCAAGATATGGAAGTAATTGCATTGGATGTGGCACCTGCGAAAAGAACTGCCCCTTTGGCATTAAGGTAATAGAGAACATGAAAGAGGCGGCTCGAGTTTTTGGGAAATAAGACTTATAAGAAGCGCCTATAAATCCAGAGTTTCGTTCATGCTCCCTGTACGGTAACCAAGAAGATCCATTGAAATATAGACAAAGCCAATTTTCTTTAGTTCATTATGGATTTTCTCTCTATTTGAAGATGAAAACAGGATTTCAAAGCCTTCATCGTCAGTTTCAATGCGGGCAAGATTGCCGTGGAAGCGTACCCTGACTTGCCTGAAACCCATGTCCAAAAGGAATTGCTCTGCCTTGTCTATCATGCCAAGACGTTCAACAGAAATTGTTTCACCATAGGGAAAGCGGGATGTAAGGCAGGCGAAAGATTGCTTATTATAGGTAGGAAGGCCCATTTCCTTGGATATGGAGCGGATTTCATTTTTCGTAAGCCCTGCATAGCGCAAAGGGCTCTTAACTCCCTGCTCTTCAATTGCCTTATGCCCGGGTCTATAATCGCTGTTATCGTCCATGTTTGAACCTTCAGCTACATGGGTAATCCCATGTTCCCTTGCAACGTCCCATATCTTGGTGAACAGTTCATTTTTGCATAAATAGCATCGGTTCACCGGGTTCTGTGAAAAACCTTCGATAACAAGTTCTTCAGAATCGCAAATTATATGGCGAATCCCATTACTTTTACAGAAATCAATAGCCTCATTTAGTTCTCTTTCGGGAAATGAACATGAGCGTGCAGTTACACCGATGACCTTATCTCCTAATACCTCATGAGCTGTTTTTATGAGAAAGGTGGAATCCACGCCGCCTGAAAATGCAATGGCAACACTGCCAAGTTCTTCCAGGTAATTTCTTAGTTTTTCATTTTTTTGTGTCATGCAATTCCCCCCGGTTAATTTGAGCCCAAATTCTCCTTTCTGCTTCGCCTATGGAAATATTATGCTCCTTCGCAAGCACGGCAATATCCTCATATTCCGGCTTGTTTTTTATTATGCCAAAACCTGTCCCGGTTTTCAGCCGAATCTTACCAAGGTCGGTTTGAACTTCTTCGGTCTTACGCTCGAGTATATACCTTGAGTAAATTGCCTTCCTTACACCAAAGCTACTGCTTAGTTTCAGCATAAGGGCTGCAAAAAAGTCTGCCTTTTCGGTTTTGCAAATGCAGTTTAGCATGGTCCCCGGGCGATCCTTCTTCATGTCTATGGATGTGGTATAAACATCCAATGCACCTTCGCTTAAAAGAGACCTGCAGGTAAACCCAAGAGCTTCTCCTGTCATATCATCTATATTGCAGCTTAGCTCGCAAACTTCATCATTTGGGCCTGTGGTACTACCGGTAGTACTATATATGGTATCACCTAGAAATGCCCGGACACAATTGCAGGCTTCAAAGTCCTTTTTCCCCATTCCATAGCCTATTTTACTTACCCTCAGCAGGGGCATTGGGCCAAAGTCATGTGCAAAGTATTTCAATAGGGCAGCACCTGTTGGTGTGCATAGCTCCCCCCTGATTCTCCCGCCGTAGCTTGGGACATTCTGCAGAATATATGCCGTAGCCGGAGCGGGAACAGGTAATAGGCCGTGGGAGCAGCGTACAAAGCCGCTGCCCACATGTATGGGCGAAACGACAATCTTCCGGGGGGCAAGTTCTTCGATTAAAAGACAGACCCCGGTTATATCCATAATTGCATCCAAATTGCCGACTTCATGGAAATGCACCTGAGATACCGGGCGACCATGGGCCTGCGATTCTGCCTCGGCAATCAGTGCATAAACCCCCATGACGTCCTTCTTTACCCTTTCTGAAACAGACAGCCCTGTAAGTATTGTTTCTATGTCCTTTAATCCTGTTAGATGGTGATGATGCTCATGTTCATGATCATGATGATGTGCATGTTCATGGGCTGAAATATCAACATCAATGCTTGTCTCTTCGGCACCCTCGTCTCCAATTAAAACCGAAATATTGGTGCCTGTAATTCCACACTTTACTGACGGACTTGCCTTGACATGAACTCCGCTTATACCCAGATTGTTCAGCTTATCTACAAAGGCTTCCCTTTCAGGATGAAGCTCCAAAAGGGCTGCAAGGAGCATATCTCCTGCTGCACCCATATTACACTCAAGAAAGAGGGTTTTCACTTTATTCCTTCCATTTGGTTGATACGGCTTGCAAGGAATGCTGCCCCGAAGCCATTGTCTATATTCACGACTCCTACACCTGCAGCACAGGAATTGAGCATGGTTAAAAGGGCAGAAAGTCCGCCAAAGTTTGCACCATAGCCTATGCTGGTGGGGACTGCGATTATAGGGCAACTAACGAGGCCGCCTACAACGCTTGCAAGGGCACCTTCCATACCTGCCACTACAATAACACAGCGTGCGCTATTAAGAACTTCCAGTTTTGACAGAATCCTCTGTAAACCGGCTACCCCCACATCATAAAGCCTTGTGACCATATTACCCAGATTTTCTGCTGTAAGTAGTGCAGCCTCCTCGCAAACAGCCATGTCTGCAGTTCCCGCTGCTGCAATAACGATGCTACCAACCTTTGGCCGCTCCTCGCCGGGCAGGGCTATTCCGAGCTTTGGTATTGGATGATAGATCATGGGGATATTCATGCTTTCGATATGATCTGCAGCTTCCCGGGAGATACGCGTAACAAGCACATTACGGGAGCCGTTTTTCTGCATGTCTATTAGTATGCCTGCAATATGTTCATTCGCCTTTCCGCTGCCAAATATAACTTCGCCTATGCCCTGCCTTATAGACCTATGGTAGTCAACCTTAGCATAGCCTAAATCGGAAAAGGGTTTGGTGCGAAGCATGTCTGCGGCTTGTTCGGGAGACAGCTCCCCCTTTTCCACCCGATGCAGCAGGTCCAGGATATCTTCTTTCTCTGTAATTATGCCCATTTTTTGCGCTCCATTTGCCCCTGACCGGGGACAGTGCACTATAGCATATGCCCATATCCTGTGTCAAAGACTGGCATTAATACGTTTGACTTGCAATAAAAACCATGGTATATTCAGGTAATTTATAAATTATGGAGAAAACTATGCGTAAATCCCTTCTTGTTTTGGTATTTTTACTACTCTTTTCCTTACCCGTTTATTCACAAAGTTTTAGCGACGGAAACCTCTTTTTTTCGGCTGCCTTTGGCAGGGTTTTTTTCTCGGAAAATA
>Ga0099364_10002559_pt1 | contig 28922 bp, 28 predicted proteins | sample TergutTh196P3_FD_73070 | JGI IMG/M metagenome (GOLD analysis project Ga0099364, IMG submission 73070) | Microcerotermes parvus P3 segment gut microbial communities from Pointe-Noire, Republic of the Congo - Th196 P3 | ecosystem: Host-associated > Arthropoda: Insects > Digestive system > Gut ...
CAACCCCATGAAAAAATCTATGCGTTCCCCACATCACGCTCAAACACACGCCAAACAAAAAAAACAACATTAAAATTGCAAACGCTGTGTCCACAGCAAACTCTATCATCTCTTCTTCACTTTTTCTAAATTGGACTCAAATCAACGGAGGATACGAATTTCTCTGATTCTGGTCAAGGGCAATTCAAACTTGACTTATCGGTACGAACGTTCTTAAGTACGTGGTGGGTTGCCCGAATAGCCGGGGGTTGGTCATCCGTTTTGACAAAAATGGGCAAAACGTGACATGGGGAAGTGCGGGGGTGGAATCAAAGGGATAAATCCCTTAACTTGGACAGGGCACCGGATCGTTTGGAAAAATTTATGCAATCTTTTGAGCCTACTGGATTGGACATCGTCCGTGCGTCTTGAAAGCGAGACAGATAACGGCGGCTAAAGAGCAAGTCTGTTCTCATTGTAACCGTTGCAATGACAAAGATATTTGTATCGGTTTTACGTCGATTTCCGTTTTCATGCGCTCCTTCTATCGTTATGTGCCGAAAAAGGACGTAGTGTGTTCTGCCCTCAATTCGGAACATAGTCCACAAACAGGATGGAAGTTTTCCCCAAGACATCCGGTTTATGCATCCGATCTGTGCAGCGTTCCCTTTTGTGCGGGACATGTTGCCTGGTTGTGTGCGCGCTGCTGTCTTCCGGTTGCGTTTCGCGAACAGCATTTTTTGACCCGAAACCCGCCGGCACGCCGATTTTTCGTGATGTTCCGAAAGAAACGGCAAAATCGTCATTACCTTTCTATTTTTTGGAGCCGCCGGACATTATTAGCGTCGAGGCGATTCATTTAGCACCTCGGGCACCCTACCGGCTGCGGGTATTTGATGTCATCATGATTGATGTCATGGGTACTCCCCCCGATGATCCGATTTCCGGCTTCTTCGCGGTTGAACCGGGCGGACTCGTACAACTCGGAAGCAATTACGGCTCTGTAGCAGTTGCAGGGCTTTCTGTCGAGGAAGCACAGGACGCCATCCGCCGGCATTTAGAAGGAACGGACGAGAACTTGGGCAGCCAATTGATAAGCCCGTTGATAAGCCCAGTCGTTTCGGTCAGACTGCAACGGATGGGAGACATGCAGCAGATTGCCGGACATCACACAATCGGTCCTGATGGCTTCATTACACTCGGTTCATACGGTCGGGTGTACGTTAGCGGTCTCACTGTTAATGAGGCTAGAGATGCCATCGAATTCCATCTTTCTAAACACTTAGATCATCCCCAAGTGGCGGTGGACGTTTTTTCGTACAACAGCAAGGCGTATTTCGTCATTTTCCAATCGGCGGCGATGGGAGAACGCGTGTTGAAATTCCCCTTCACCGGCAACGAAACTGTATTGGATGCCATTGCTAATACCGACGGATTGCCGATGAACGCTTCCCGGAGAATTTGGGTGGCACGACCGGCGGGTAATTCCAACAAGCCGATCATTTTACCAGTGGATTGGGTGGACATTACCGCTTACGGAAAGCCTGACACAAATTATCAACTTTTGCCGAACGATCGAGTGTTTGTCATGGAAGACCGATTCCTTGCAGCAGACGGAACATTAGCACGAATCTTTGCTCCGTTTGAGCGGATTATGGGCTTCTCGATACTCGGAGTATCGACAGCAACTCGATTCTCAGGGAACGTGTTGCAAGGCGGAGGTATGCGAGGATCGTACTATTAACCACTTGGATACGTTGCCGGGTAGTGGTAAAATGTTTGCATAACATGCATGGTGTTGGAATGGGTGAAATGGATGTCGTGGAGGTGTGCCATGTCGAAAAAAACAGCAAAGACGAAAATAACCGGAAAATTGGTACTATATCTGTCGGTAATCGCATTGGCGGTTCCCGCGATGAACGTTTCCGTTTGGGCACAGTTACCGCCGCCGGTAAGCCCTTGGATGGGCATGTTTGACAGACCTCTCAACCCGACATTTGGCAATTATCTCGGAAATGTTAGACCACGGCAGGAGTTACAAAGGACGCAAGCAGCGCAGACAAGCCAATTACAGACGCAACAGCGGGCGTTACAGGCACTACAGCAGGGGGGGGGTGCTGCCTCAACGAGTGCTCGTGATCTCGTCGGTGGTGCCGTTGCCCCTGCTGGCGGAGCAACATCGTTGCGTGATGTGTTAGCACCGCCTCGAGAACGTCCGAGCATGCAAAGTCCGGCAGGATTCAATCAGTATTTGCACTATTATCCGCCGGGCAGCATGCCGCGCCGACCGGTTCCCAATTTTAGCACACAGGGACGAAAGTAGCAGGTTACGTCCCAATGGTCGAAAAATCGGCGTTACAGCGGTGGTGCTTCGCGGCGGGTTCCAGACGTTGGCAATGCCTTTAGGGAACCTCTAAAAATCGAATTTTCATATTGATTTGTATTGTTTCACGCAACGATTTTAAGTATCGGCTTTGAAGGCAATTCGTTTTCGGTGCACTCTGGGAACACCGCCACGATGTCCGTGATGTCGATCATACCTATCGGAAAGCCTTTGCTGTCCGTTACCGGCAATTCGCTGATTCGCTTATCCCCCATGATTGCAACCGCTTCCAACATTCGTGTTCCCGATGTTACCGAAGCCGGCTTCAACGTCATCACACAGCGAATCGGCGCATCCAAAAGATGTTCATCGTGCTGCTCGAAGAGCCGTGCCAAGTCGCTGTCAGTAAAAATACCCGACAACAGACCGTCTTGTTGCGTCAAAAGTACCGCTCCCGAACGCCGACCAGCAATGCTGTGTCGGGCAAACACTTGCCGAATCGTTTCCGAATCTGGAGCAATCCGGCAACGTTCTAAAGTCCTCATGTGTTCGTCCACCAGACTCAATTTACGTCCCAGCGAACCGCCGGGATGAAGTTTGGCAAAGTGTTCCGCCTGAAAACCGCGACGATCACTGATGGTCAATGCCAACGCGTCTCCGAGTGCAATCATGACGGCGGTACTGGTACTGGGAGCGAGACCATGTTTATCTGCCTCATCAATTTGCCCTATCGGCACCACGATTTCGGCATTTCGGGCAAGTGTATTTTGATCCGAAGCAGTGATCGCAATGATTGTGACGCGGAGTGAGCGCAAGACCGGTAAAATACGGATAATCTCGTCTGTCTCACCACTTTGGGAGAAAATTAGCATCACATCTTTGGGCTTCACTTTACCCAAATCGCCGTGAATCGCTTCGGCAGCGTGAAGAAAATGAGAAGGAGAACCGGTCGAAGAGAGGGTGGCGGAAACTTTTTTCCCGACGATGCCGGATTTACCGATGCCGCAAACGACGACTGTTCCTTCACAGCGAAGAATTCGATAGACGGCTTGCATGAATCGGACATCGAGTTGATCCGCAAGTTCCCGAATCGAGTCGGCTTCCTGACGTAAAATCTGTCTTCCTAGTGATAGAACATCCGGCATTATAGTTTTTTCCCCTTATGGTATAACTCCTGCTCGGCAAAAGAGTAGCGAATTTAGTCGAAAGGGACAAGGGGATTTTACTAAACTTGCTCCAAAATGGAGCATATTTTCTTGACTTTCGCCAAACGCGAACTAGAATAGTCTGCGCAAATTGCCTGTTTTGACATTTCCCGCCTCCAGAGGGTCGATTCTATGAAAATATCCGCCGCAAAACTGCCGTTTTTACTACTGTTCACTTGGGCACTCCTGTTGCCCAACCTGTACGCCCAAGAAACCCCCTCGCCGCCAACAACCCCGGCAACAACTCCAGCAACAACAGAAAGAGACCGCCCAAGACCCATCAAAGATGTCCTGCCCGACCACCGGAAAATCGAAGGACTATTCACATTCTATCACCGAAGAGAACGACTCTACGCCGAAATCAAAAGCAGTAACCTCAACACCGATTACCTCATCGGAATCGCGATTGCACGAGGTTCCGGCAGCACCGTCATCGGCGGAAATACACACCAATCCGGCGGAAACGATTGGCTCTGGCAATTCCGAAAAGTCAACGATAACATCCAAGTCGTTCGCCGGAATATCCGATTCCGTGCCGATTCAGGATCGCCGGAAGCAAGGGCAGTCGAAGTCGGTTTCTCCGACAGCGTTCTGTACAGTTTGCCGATTCTCGCCCTCGGTGAAGGCGGAGGAGACGTAATCGACCTCGCACCGATTTTCATGACCGACCTGCCGAGACTCGGTATCGGTTCCCTAGACCGCAGCCGATCCACCTGGGGAGACATCAGAGGTTTTCCGAACAATATGGAGTTTCGAGTGAATGCAACCTATTCCGGCAGTTCACGAACCACAGCCAGTATGGACCCGAACAGCACAGGAGTTACACTGCACTACTCCATCAGCAAATTGCCTTCGTCCGGTTACACTCCCCGTCTTGCCGACCAACGAATCGGCTACTTCACGGTATCGCACAAGAACTTTTCCCGCGCCGCCGACGATAACCACGTCATTCGATACATCAACCGTTGGAATATCAGGAAAGCCGACTCGTCTGCGACGCTTTCGCCGCCCCAAAAGCCGATTGTGTTCTGGATCGAAAAAACCGTCCCGTTCAAATATCGAAATGCAGTACGCGAAGGCATTTTGGAATGGAACAAAGCATTTGAACGAATAGGCATCATCAACGCCATCGAAGTTCGACAGCAAGCCGACACCGACACTTGGGATTCCGAAGACATTAACTACAACACGATTCGTTGGATTACCAGCGAACTTACTTTTGCCCGAGGACCGAGCAGAGTGAATCCGCTGACGGGAGAAATCCTCAACGCAGACATCATCATTGACGCAGGTTGGATAACGCACTGGCGGGACAGGTTCGATTACATGATCGGCGACGTGATCCCTTCTGATCCAAGTAAGTACGAAGACGGTCTGTTTCCGCAGCGAAGAACGCCGGTACTATTGCGGCACGACGACGATGACCTTCACGAAACGATAAACAACTACGTCTGTGACTACGCACAGGGAAAGGCGGCACATTTTGCTTTGGCTTCGTTGGCACTTGCACTCGGTAACGGTAACGGCGACGGTAACGGTAACGGCGACGAAGGAAAGAATGGAGATAAAGAGAATGGAGACGAAGAGGAAGAAGAAAAGGAAGAGTCGGAAAAGCCCAAGGAGCCTACCCGGCAGGAACTGCTCAAGGAACGGGAAGCAAAAATGGAACGGTTGATTCTTGCGGGTCTCAAAGACCTTGTTACGCACGAAGTCGGACACACGCTCGGTTTGCGGCACAACTTCGGGGCAAGCAGTTGGTTGACATTGGACGAAATCAATGACCCGGAACGTTCCAAAGAGTATGGTCATGCAGGTTCCGTGATGGACTATCTGCCGATTAACATCTCTCCCAGGGGCAAACCGCAAGGGGATTACTTTATGTCGGGATTGGGTCCATATGACTATCTCGCCATAGAGTACGGTTACAAAATTATTTCCGGCGGCACGGAAGGGGAGCGGCGGGAACTCGCCAGAATTGCTTCTCGGCAGGCAGAGGCAGGAAACTTTTATGCCACCGACGAAGATTTGATGCTGAACGTTGACCCTCGAACCGGCGCATGGGATATGGGAACACATACATTGGAATTTGCGCAGCAGACACTGGAACTGTACGACCAGTTGATGCCGGAGATTCTTGACAGAGCGATTCGTGAAGACGGTCGCTATCGGGATGTGGGTCGTTTTTATCGGTTGCTCGTTAATCAACGGTCGCGGGCAAATGAGGCTGTGATGCGTAATATCGAAGGTTTGTACCGCAATCGGGATCGCAAGGGTGACCCCGGTGATCGTTTCCCGATACAACCGGTTGATGCTCAGGCGAAGCGGGACTCGGTGCAGTTTCTCTGCGACAATACGTTCGGTGCAGATGCGTTCATGATCGACCCGGAAATTTACAATCGGTTTGGTCAGGAAATCTGGTTGGGCAACGACGACAGGTTTGAGTTTCCTCTTCCGATTTCATTGAGTTCTGTCATTACGTCTATTCAGTGCCGAACGTTGTCCGATTTGTTTTCCCCTTTCGTTTTGGATGCGTTGACGGACACGTCGTTGCGTGTATCTGATTCGGAGGATGTCTATACGATAGAAGAGTTATTTAACACGGTAACGTTATCGGTGTTTAGTGAATTGGACACGGTTAGGGATGGTGAATTTTCTGCTCGTCGTCCGGCGATTCCTGCGCTTCGGCGAACGCTTCAGGAGCATTGTTTTAAGTTGTTAGCGGCGCATGCTGCTGGTGATGGTTTGGCTTTTTCGCCGGACGTTCATTCTCGTCGTGCGTTGGCTCAGCATGAGTTAGCGAAACTTGAGAGGAAGATTCAGCCGGTGTTGAATGTCAATTCTCGGCGTTGGGATGCGGGTTCTATAGCGCACTTGACGATGATTCGGGACAGAATCCAGAAACTGTTCGATGCGAATGTGTTGCTGGGAAGACCGTAGGCGATATACTGGCAACGGGTAGAAAACGAACGTTTTCTCTTTGTGTCCCTTGCGTACTTTGCGGTTAAAAATTAAGGATTTAACCGCAAAGGGCGCAAAGGGACGCGAGGCAACCTCATTTTCCCCTCATTTACAAAAACGAAACAACCTAAACGAAACAACCTAAACGAAACAACCTAAACGAAACAACCTATATGGTTGTTGCGATTCTTTTTTCCAGTCTGCCAAGAGCAGGGCTATCGCCCACTCGCTCTTGTGCATTGCTGCTACCTACCTAACAGTCTCTTGATGAATTGAGCATTCGCGGTATGCGACTCTTTCCAATCGCCGGTAACGGAACCTTCAACGACGATCCAGCCTTCAAATCCATGTTTCTCCAAGAGGGAGCAGACTTTGGCGAAGTCGATGCCTCCGTCCCCCAGCCGGGCACCCCCTTCTTTGAAATGGATTTCGCTGATCAGTTTTTTGGAACCGAGCAAGTCGATTTCATGGTAAATGTCGAACCCCTTGTTGCGGGTGTTGAGCGTATCGTAATAGACCTTGACGGCATCGGAACCGATGGCTGCGATCAGTCCTATGTGTGCTTCAGCCGAGAGAGTGCTTTCGATGGCGAGGATTTTCTTTTTTCGTTCTGCAATCGCCGCAAGACGTTTGAATTTGTCGATAATCACCGGCATGTACTGTCGGCTTTCTTGGGTGTCCAGGTCTCCGTTGCCGAAGAACGGAATCAGCACTTGCGGGACGTTCATTTCGTCCATTGCTTCGAGGCAATCGGCGACCCAGCCTTCGGCTTCGGGAGTGGTTGCCAACGGTTTGCCGTTCAACTGTCCTATGCAGAACGATGCGATAGCAACCTCGGTCTCTTTTGCGGCTGCCAAGAACCTCGGACGGTTTGCCTTGTCTGCCAGTGAGTCGGGACCTTCCGGCTGATACGACACCTGCACACCTTCGTAACCGAGTTCTTTGGCTATGGTAAACGATTCCAAGCGTCCGGTGGTACGAATGTCCCAGTCGGTAATTCCGACTTTCCATGACGCTCTCAGATTCCTCTCTTCTGCACCGTGTAATGTCGTCGCATTGGCAAGATAAATGGCGCCGGCAGCACCAGCGGCAAGCGACAAAAATTCGCGTCTCGTTTTCATCGAACCGAAAGGAGGGTAAAGTTAAACGACGATGTGGTTATAGAGGATTCCCGTTTCCCGGTCAAGAGGGGGAGTCTCTAATTCGCCTCTCGGACAAACACTGCCGTCCACCGCGCCCGATACTTAGGACGCTCCACACGAACAACCTTCCAAAGCGAACCGTCCAGCCGACGAAACAGATCGTCCGACTCAACGGCAATCGGCTCCCGAAAATAAAACGTCAATCGCCTACCGACCTCCGGCTCCCATGTCTCCGTCATTGCTCCGACCCGCACAGGAAGAAGTTCGGCAACAGTAATGTCCCGTCGAAGATGATCGACATGCTCCATCGGCTCCGCAAACGCAAGCGTCTCACACACCGCTTGCCAAATGCCCGTCAGCGGAGAAAGATTCACTTCGAGAATTGTCCAGACCGTGCCGTCCAATTCGTGAATCTCATCGCCCGGAAGAGGGTGTAGCGATTCCGGCGACGCAGAAAAATACCAATGTGCATAGTTCACCGGTACGGCAGTATCAACAACCTGTGCGTAGCGCCGATGCCGAAACCGCCGAATCAACGCCGAAGGCATCTCCGCCAACGTACCGTCTTGATGATGCCAAAGTGTAACCGATTGTGTGCTGTCGATGTGTGTGAGCATAGGAAATAGGAGAGCCGGCGACTGTGTCGCCGTAAAAAAGGAATCAAACTAACTTCTGCCCAACGTCACTTCTTCGACTCCCGGTTCGTTTCGTGCAATCTGTTGGTCGCACCATTCGACGGTGGTTCGAAGTTGTTTTAGGTAGTCCGTCCAAAGAACAGACTGACCGTCAATGTTGTACGTCGGTTTCGGATTCGCCGTCAATTCGGCAATCAAGGATAAGGTTTGAGTTTTGATGGTCTGGTACATAACGTTAGCCGTCTCGCCTGCGAGACGAAAAATAAAAACAAAATGCGCTCTGCAGGCGGAGCGGCTAACGATGCGGCTAACCGGTACACTTCACGACATATCGCGGATCAAGTACCGCCGGAGTACCGCGTTCAGAGGCTTTGAAGCGAACAACAATGTCCCGGGTGAAGTCTGCTTCGCTGCCGAAGGAAGATTTCGTTACCGTAATGCCCCAGTTCTCCATATAGGCAAACGCCTTGCGGAAGTTGCCGATGAACCACACCTTTTCCGGGTTCGTAACGCCTTGCTGCGATTTGATTTGCAGATACGCCTGCCGACTCGCAACCAATCGGTACTTCGCAAAAGGATTACGGATCGACGTTCCCGTCAAACCAGCATCGGAACCGGTATCGTAAGAAATAGACGAAGCATAGAACAAGCGGTGCGCCAAATGACGTTTCGGCGGCATCACCAAGACGGCATTCGGCTCAATCAAAATCGGATTCCCCGAAATCGGATCGACCATTTCGCCGAAAACATCTTCCGCCGTTTCGATGCTCTCCCAATTCAACAACTCGTTGCCGGAAAGCAAGTTTTTCCACGGATGAGACGTTGCGGCAGAATACGTATCCAGCAGCATGCCGTTCTGTTTGTACGTTTTGGTGTTGCCCAGCACCGTGTCAAGAATCCGTTTCTCTTTGTTCAGTGCGAGAATCTCTCCCACTTCGGCGGCACGTTCCAAAAGATGATGCGTCTGATCGAAGAAGACCGCCTCTTTCGTTACAGGAATGATCAATCCATGTTTGGCGGTGCCGGGCGTTTCAATGTAATTCGCTTCGAGATGCCCCGAAGTGTATTGACTGCCAGCCGCAACGGCAAGAGAACCATCGGCAACGGTTCCGAACGAGTGAATCTTTTCGCCGTCGAGGCGAGTCGGAATCGTCCGAACCAATTTTGAGAGGGCAAAGACCTCTTGGTTGTACGCTTCCTTGATCTTGGTGTCGATGACTGCACCGACGGTATTCACAAAGGGAATTGCTGTCTCTTCGGTGAGCAGTTCGATTTGTTCGACTTGCGAGAGTCCGCCGGGCATAAAACTCTCCGCAAGGTCCCGAACGCTAAAATCGTCCGGTTTCAGGTCCCCCTGTTTCAGGGTTTCCGTAAGGTGTTCCGCAGTGCGTTCAGCACCGTCCAGTTCAATTCGTTTCCGAAGTTCGCGAATGTTGATAGTCATAGTTAGGAGTTAGGAGTTAGGAGTTAGGAGATAGGAGATAGGAGATAGGAGATAGGAGATAGGAGATAGGAGATAGGAGATAGGAGATAGGAGGTAACGGACTGCGCCCGTTAGTATTTTTGGGGAGTTTGACGTAAGGAGTCGGGAGCGAAACATTCTAACTCCTAACTTCTAACTCCTCTTTATCGCTGCCGCAAATGCTTTGCTGTCGAATGCCGATTCGGTAACAACTTGCTCACGGCTTCGAGGTTTTTCTTCGTGCCGAAAGTTGCGAAACCGCTCTTCGATCAAGCGTTCGACTTGTTCGAGGGTGATCGTTTCCGGTGAAGCGGCTGATTCAAACAAGCCTTGTGTCGTTGCAGGATCGGCAACGAGATCAACGCTTCTCACCGCAACAATTTTTTCCACGAGAGCCGACGATTGTTGCCGTTTCACCACGGCTTCGACGTTGTGCGAAAATCCGACGTTGTCTGGTGCGTGTTCGGCATCCCAAAGGAGTTGTTCTGCAATCGAATGTTTGGGATTGAACCAAAAGTCGGCGTAGAGTCCTTCGTTTTCCCGAAGATGCACATTGCGGATCATTCCGAATCGTGCGTGATAACTTCTCGATTTTCTTGGATCGCCTTCGGGATGGTCGAGGTTCACTTTGGAGTTTTCGTAGAGCGGAATGGCTTGCCGAAGTGTTTCGTTGGGATAGTGTCTTCCGTTTCGGCTTTCGCACCCGATGATTTTCACGTCGAAGATCACACCGGCTTCTCGGTCGATCCGCACGTCATTGCTTGGCGTGTGTGCCGTCTCGTAGAGTATTTCTTTCATGGTTTGGAAGGTTGTCATTAACAATGGCAGCACTATACGGCATCGTTCGTCAGTAACCGTCAGATGTTTCGCTGACAGTTTTCAAGGATTAACCCGGAGTACCGGCTAAATAATGCGGCGGATTCTGTTACAATGGACATCCTTGAACTTCACTCAAGCATTCCCCATTGACCGATGCGAATCCTTCTTGCCTTCGCCCTGTTTTCCTTTGCCGTGCTGCCTCTCTTTGCGGAAGAGTCCAAATCGGCGTTCAACATCCTGATCGTTACCGGCGGACATGATTTTGATCAGCCGAACTTCTACAAGATGTTCGACGAAATGTCCGATGTCAAATACGATAAGGCAGAACTGCCCCAAGACATGGACTTGCTCGTTCCCGGATTGGAACAGAAATACGATCTGTTGCTCACTTACGATATGAACACGTTCCCGACGACCGACCAACAACGGGAACGTTTCGCCGCACTCATCGAGTCCGGGATGCCCTTGATCGTGATGCACCACAGTCTTGGCGGATACGAACACTGGACTCTCTATCGGCAAATGATCGGCGGACAATATCTGCGCGAAACAATCGAGATCGACGGAACGTCTTATCCGGCATCGAGTTACAAATACAATCTTGACATTGCAGTACAAGTCATGGACAAAGAGCATCCCATCACACGCGGTATTGAAAACTTCACAATCATTGATGAAGGGTACAAGAACCTATACGTTCGGGCAGGGATTCACGTTCTCTTGAAGACCGACCACCCTGATGCGTCTCCCGAAGTGGCTTGGACGACCCGATACGGCAAAGGCACGATCTTCGTTATTGCTTTGGGACACGATAACAAGGCTTACGAAAATCCCAGCCTTCGGCGGATTCTGCATCAGGCGATCCAATGGTGTGTTGCAGAGCCGCAGAAAAACCGATAGCGAAGGTGGGGACTCGACATTTTCAAAAAAGAGAGTCTAATATGTAAAGATGTCGTTCGGCATGTTCCTTCCCCTCCGACAAGAAAAACTTGAGGGGAGTGTTGCAAACTGTTGTCGGTATGTTATCATTGTTTTTTCCGTATTAACCATTCCGGGAATCCCCTTAACCGGATGTTTCCCGCTTTATATTCCCTGACTGTTATGGCACCCACCAGCCTTGACTCGTTATATACCCAAATAGATGTTTTCCCCAATTTTTCGCCGCCGCAGCCCGTTACAGAGAAGCCCATGACTATCGGGACTTCGCCGCAACTTCACGGGATGCTGAGCGAACTCGTCTCGGTACAGGATCGGCAGACGGCTTTGCTGGAAGAGTTAGTGTCGTCCATCGCCCACGCGCAGCGCCGCCGAGTCGTCGAATTGGGATTGTGGAAACTCTCCAATCCCGAACTGGCAGAATACTGCAAGCAGGCAGCAAAAAAGTTGGGACGGATTCAAACAGACATGCTCTCCACCATTACGGAAGAGATCGAAACCAATTGCGATGTATTATTCGAAAGCGAATTCGGATTGAACGAATTTATAGACCGATTCGGAACCCGGTTCCTGCAACTCAATTCGTTGCTCCAAGTCTTGACACAGTTAGGAAATGCTCCTGACTTGCAAGTCTCCCCACACGAAATCCAAACAGATAACTGATTTGCCCATTGCCATGCCCAAAATGTTGTGTATTATGTCGCTGGTTACCTCAGCGTTGGTTCTTTTGTTGTTTCTCCTCGATCTAATCGTAGGATTTCCCTTCGGAGGAGCAGGCGGGATTCTGGGACACCTCGGGATGATATTCGGTGCAGCCGTCATCGGAACATTTAGTGTGCTGACGTTTATCGAATGTCGGTGAAGAGGGTCGCCGGCTCTCAAAGCAATCGGGCAATTTCCAATATGCGTGCATGTCTCCAACGGGTTCTTTCGGCATCGGTTACACTTCCGCAGGAAGAGAACCGTATCGTCGGTGAAATCAATGCTGGTCTTGTGGTGTTGCTCGGTGTCGGAGCATCCGATTCCGAAAGCGAAGCGGTACTGCTTGCCCGAAAGTGTGCCGAACTGCGGATTTTTGAAGACGAACAAGGCAAGATGAACCGATCCATTACCGATGTCGGCGGCGCAATGCTCGTCGTGAGTCAATTTACGCTCTATGCTGACTGCCGTCGGGGTCGCCGACCGAGTTTGACGGCTGCCGCTCCGCCGGAACTTGCTGATTCCCTGTATCGGCGTTTCGTCGAAGAGATCAGGCAACGGAACATCCCCGCCGCAATGGGATCATTTCGGACAGAAATGCATGTCCGTCTCGTGAATGACGGTCCCGTAACGATATGGCTCGACACACAAGAATTGTGATCGGTTTGCGCTGATCATTTTCTATCCGGCATCGCACATTGAGATTCCACATCGTGTTCTTGAGAATACGGCTCCACATGAACGAAAACGTCAATGATATTTTCGCCGCTTTGCAACAGATGCCGTTTGATCCGATGGAAAAGTGCATGGGCTTCAGTAACGGACATGTTCGGATCAACCTGGATGTGAACATCAATCACGAGTCCCGATGGTCCGACATATCGGCTGCGAAGTTTATGTAAATCCTTGACTTCGGCAAACGCACGTATTTCGTCGGCAAAGGCTCGACACTGCAATTCCGAGGCACCGGAGTCAAGCAAAGCGGCAAATGTCGGCTGCATGATTTTCCAAGCGACATGGATAATCATGAAGGAAACAACGACCGTGCCGACGGGGTCAAGAAACACATATTCCGGTCCGAGAAGTAAGCATGCTCCGACAGCGGCGGCAGCGGGAATGGAACTTAATGCGTCGCTCCGGTGATGCCAAGCGTTGGCAATCGTTACCGAGGACTTGGTTGCCATGCCGACTTTGACGGTTACCCGATAGACCCATTCTTTGACAACAATGCTAACCAGAGCGGCAGTTAACGGAAGCCAAGTCGGCGGCGGCGGCGGATTGCCGTCCAAAATGTTAATCAGTGTGCGTACCGCTTCAACAAGAAGAGCGATGCCGACAAGCACGAGCACAACGCCGATGAAAAGCGTTACGAGTGTTTCGATTTTTGCATGTCCGTAGGGATGACATTGATCGGCAGGACGGTTCCAGTAGCGCATACCGAGCAGGATCGCAACATCGGTAACAGCGTCCGAAAGAGAGTGAACGGCATCGGCAATGAGTGCGGAACTGTGACCCAGCACACCGGCAATGAACTTGAAGCCGATGAGAAACACATTGACGATGGCACCGAACCAAGTGACTCGGCGTACAGCATCCGCGGCTGTGAGAGCATTGTCGTCTTCCATTGTCTTGTCATTGTAATCTAAAATCGGAGAGCGTAACCCCCCGCTCGTGCCCGAACAACCCCCTATTCCCATATAGGACATACTCCAGTATAATGTCCTCTGCTTAATGGAATCAAGTCAACAAATCAATGCAAGCAAAAATGCAGAAGCCTGTCGCGGAGTTCTTCGGTACATTCATTTTGGTCTTTTTCGGTTGCGGTGTCGTGCATGCCGCAACGATGTACGGCGCACAAGTTGGACTTTGGCAAATCGCTATCGTCTGGGGACTCGCCGTGATGTTCGGTATTTACACGGCTGGCGCCATCAGCGGCGGACACTTGAATCCCGCGATGACACTGGCATTTGCAGTGCACCGCCAAATGCCCTGGAAAGATGTCGTCCCCTACTGGACGGGGCAATTCACCGGGGCGTTTTGTGCCGCCGCCATGCTGTACGTGCTCTTCTCGCCAAGCATGAAAATGTTTGAAAAAGAACAGGGACTCGAACCCAAGAGCATCATCACGGCACGATGCTACGGGGAATACTATTCTTCGCCGCACACGGCTGCAGATAGACCCGCTACGGATGACTCGCCGGGAGTGCTTGTCGATTGGCGAACCTGTCCCGACTGGGACAAACGAGTGCCGATGCACACGGCATTTCTTGCCGAAGCGATAGGAACATTCTTTCTGGCATTCATCGTCTTTGCATTGATTAATCCGCGAAACGGCGCACGTCCGATAGGACCTCTCACGCCGGTCTTCGTCGGCTTGACGATAGCAATGCTGATTTCAATCATTGCACCATTAACCCAAGCAGGTTTTAATCCGGCAAGAGACTTTTCGCCGCGATTATTCGCCTTCCTTGCAGGTTGGGGAGAGACGGCAATACCAGGTCCCAACGGACACGGTTTTTGGATCGTGTACATTGTCGCTCCATGCGTCGGTAGTGTGTTGGGCGGATTGTGTTATAACCGCGTCATCCAGCCGGGATTGCCCAGCGATAACCCCTGTTGAAAAACCGACCAAGAGTGCTACAATGGTCTGTTATAGGACAACGTCCTGTATTAGTCAACCTCTAACAGAAGAAACCAAAACAATGCTGGAAAAACTCATTCATGTCGGCGGATTTTTAGGCAGCGGCAAAACAACATTGCTGGCGGAAGCCGCTCGGCGGCTTGCCCGAAAAGGTAAAGCGGTTGGTCTTGTTACCAACGACCAAGCACCCGAATTGGTCGATACCCGACTGCTCACAGGAGTCGGAAAAAGCGTTGCCGAAGTTGCCGGTAGTTGCTTCTGCTGTAACTTCAACGGTTTCGTCGATGCAGTCAAATCCCTCGAAGGACAAGGAGCAACAATCGTTATTGCCGAACCCGTCGGAAGTTGCACCGACCTCTCCGCAACAATCATGAACCCCCTCAAAAAGTTCCAACCAAACTGGACGCTCGCTCCGCTTTCCGTGCTTGTCGATCCCGCCCGGCTGCTGGAAGTCATCGGCGATGCGAAAAGTATCGTCGATGCTGACGCATTGTACATTATGGAACTCCAACTGGCAGAAGCAGACCGAATTCTTGTCAGTAAGTCCGATCTGCTTTCCGATACGGAAAAGCAAAAAGCCAAGACATTGCTGGAGCAAAAGTATCCGGGCAAGAAAGTCGGCTTTATTTCGTCAAAAACCGGTGAAGGCTTCGACGCTTGGCTTTCGGAAATCATAGCCGCTTCCGATGCCGGCGCCACTATCGTTTCGGTGGACTATGACCGATACGCTCACGGTGAGGCGGTGCTCGGTTGGCTCAATGCAACGGCAAGTGTTGCGTCGGATACCGACGGCAAAACACTGCTCACCGATTTCCTGACGGCATTCCATTCCGAGATCAAAAAATCGAACTTGGAAGTCGGACACGTCAAGGCATCCCTCAATGTACACGGCAATGAATGGGTCGGCAACCTGACGGCTCTGAACGGAACAGTGGATGTTCGGGAAGCAGAGGCGAAGCCAGTCGGTGCGATGATGACGATCAATGCCCGGGTGCAAACGTCGCCGGACACGTTGGAATCACTTGTCCGGAAACTATGCGCTAAGCATGGCATTACCATCGACTCGCTGCGTTGTCTGATGCCGGGCTATCCGACACCGACGCACCGCTTTGCGGATACGTTGTAATGTCAACCAGCAACTTGTCAACTTTGTGCGAAAAGCCGACGACTGTGTCGCCGGCTCTCATCAACTTTCATTTTTCGTCGATTTTCATTTGCGTCGTCGGGCTCTTGCCAATCCCAGTCCTGCCAGTCCGAGTCCCAGCACGGCAAGCGTTGCGGGTTCGGGTACGGCAGCGGCACTCCCGCCACTCCCTTCTACACCAAAGAAGTACCAATTACCGCCTACGTCTGTGTGACTCAAGCCGAAATCCATATACGCATCTCCGCTGCTCCAAAGGTCGTAAAACACCACGTCGACCGCTTGAAACTCATAGCCCAGCCCCGACCAATCACCCGTCAAGGCTGCCATAATTAAGGAACCATCAGGACTATCACTAAAATCCTCCTGCACGTCATGACCATAAAGGATGGTAGAGAGCGTCAACGAGAAAAGCACCGCGTCCACGCCGAGGTTATCGAAGCCGTTGCCGTAAATGGCATAATAAGCATTGTCGAATAATGATTGGATTGCGTTCTTCTGAATATCATTGAGTGCGGAAGCAGTGGAAAGCGATGTTTTCGTTCCTGTCCAATCGGTGAAGTAACCTGGACCGAGTTCTGTTTGGTTGATGCCGACATTTTCGTCTATTCCCATTGTATGCCGGAGTCCGGCGGCGGGATTCCGAAAGTAGCTCTCATGCACGGTGCCTGTGCCGTTTGGCAGCGCATAGCCGTTGGTAAAGAGAGTGTTCATCATGGGAGCCACCAAGTCGAGAGACATGCCGGTCTGCTCATCGATAAACCGTGCATTCCCTGCGACAATATGATGTCCTGCCCAGGCTTCATCCACCACACGATTTTCGTCGAATTGTGCCTGAATAGCCGCCAAGCGTCCTAATTCGTAGGCGGTGTCTATTTTGAACGTGACCGTGTCGGCTTTGGCGACGGACGCTGTAAATAGGACAACCAAGCCCAAAACTGCGATAGTAAGTGTGTTTTTCATTTTTTGGTTCCTTTCTTCTCTTCCTCTATATCTATATCGGAAATGTAAGTGAATTTGTTTAACTGCTGTTGCAATATACAGCAATGTTCGTGCCAATAGGCAGTTTTTTAGTTTTTTGTGTTTCCCACTAAAAATCAAGGAGTCTCCTCAATTCAAAGGTTGGACGGAAAGACAAAAGGAAACGTCAAAAGTGTATCATTTGGCACAATGTGTGGTGTTTTGATACAGCAAACAGAGCCGTAATGTTGCACGAACCGTTTACTTAACTTTCATCAGAGCAGTGAAAGGTCTATCGGGATGCACGGTTAATTGTTCTGTTCTCGGATCAACGATCACGTCCATTCCTTCCATAGGGATTGCGCCAAGCAACACTTCGGTTGCGTCGGGAAGGATCAAAGCCAAACAAGATGTTATTCGATTATGAAAACGGACATTAACGGGACCAACGAGATCGCCCTTTCCTCGAGTTCCATCGGCTAGTTCAATAACGACCTGATCTTGGACTGCCAAGTCGAGTTGTTTGGCAATTTTGTCGTTGATAGTCAAAGTGATCGCGCCCGTATCGACGAGTGCTTTGACATTCATCTGCCGAACCTGTTCATTCGGCAGAACGCCGCGCCGTTGCATTTCTACGTCGGTCGAATTCTGTAATGTAATGTCTGCGTAAACGAGTCCCATGATTTCACTCCAGTAGATGCCACACCCTCACCGACAGTGTATCACAGGGAGCGGCGTAAAACAAGCGGTGCATCAAAAAAACCGCAATCGTCAGATTGCGGCTTCATTGTTTGCGCCGGAGTACCGGCTAAATTACTTACGTCGTCTCGCTCTCGCCAATCCCAAACCTGCCAATCCGAGTCCCAGCACCGCAAGCGTACCGGGTTCAGGAACGACATTCGGGGGCACCGGAGCGATGTTCGACATAATAACCACAAAGTCCTGATAATCCCAGTCGGCAGGCAATCCCCCGCCTGCTGCCGTCAGGTGGAGGTCTTCCCAACCAAACATGAAAACCGAAGTATTGGACGTACCCCACTTGTCGTTGTACAAGTCGGTAATGTCCAAAGCAATCATGTGGATCATACCGTCCGCGTTTTCCTCTGGATTCGATGACCAACTGTACATCAAAGTACCCTGCCAATCGGCATCCAGTCTAAAAGTGACGTTAAGTCCATCTTGAATGTTGGTTACGCTTTGCCCAGTCAAATCGGTAACTCCGCCCACCTCGCCGATGTTGACCGTTCCGCCGACATGATACAAGGAAGCAATGACATTTCCCGTTGCCGTATCTGCCATAGACATATTGTGTCCGAGTGCCGCAACTTTGAAGGCACCGACCAACTGCGAACCGCTCGTCGTCCAATTTGTGTTGGGATCAACGCCGCGATCATTAAAAAGATCGTTGCTATTGCTGTAAGGAACCGATAATTGATCGGCAAAATAGTTATTGAACAACTGGTAAAGATTAACATTATCTTGATAGTCATTGGCATCGTTGATGTTGACACCGTATTGCGTCACCAAGTCCGCCCGAACGCTTGCCGCCGATAAAAACAATATTGCCGCAGCAAAGATGTTAAGATAGGTAATTTTCATTTTAACTCTCCTTTCTCTAAAAGTTAGATCAAAAATCGTTTTTGCTAACTATTCTCTACTCAATGTATCGGCAAATGCCGTGCCAAAAAAAATTTTTGTTTTACAAAAAATACGGGAATTTCACTATCATTCAACGGTTGTGAACTCCGATAAACTGCGAACAGCGAGTCAAAAGTGTATCATTTTGCAAAAAGTGCAGCGTTTTGATACACAAAAACCACAATCTGACGATTGCGGTTTTGTACGCCGCACAAGTGCGGCGGCAACGATTTTAACGTTTTGGTTATTTCTTGCGTCTTGCCCTTGCCAGTCCCAAACCTGCCAATCCGAGTCCCAATACCGCAAGCGTTGCGGGTTCGGGAACGGCATTGGGATCAGGTTCAAAATTGGTATGGAGTTGATCGCCCCACATGAACAGGTTGAGAGTTCCCACGTTGTGTCCCTGATAAGTCCGCGTTACAGTGAAGTCAAAGACGATGGATTCCCACATCCAATCGGTGAAATCAATGACACTTCCCACAGTTGCCGCATATCGCTCACTCATGGTACCGTCGTCGTTCAATCCGTAGTAATAGACGCTATTTTTGTCGCCATCGTAAATGTCCCACATATTGTCGATTTTAGGATTGGAAGTGCCAGACCCGTTGCCGATATCCGGTCCCCAATTTATGTTCTGCGCTCGTCCGCCTTCCCAAGTTTCGATGTTGCTCAGACCCGCAACCCAATTATCCCCCTCTTGGATATAACGGGCATTGGGGTCATAACTGCCTGCGTGAGCACCGTCTTTTATTGTCGATTCATGAGTCCACCATTTATCTACTTGTACAGTCTCTCCGTAGTAGGCGGTTCGTGAATTTGTTGCCCAACTGTCAACGACCATGTACTCAATGTTCAGCGTAGAGAACGCCACACTGTAGTCATGCTTGAAAGAATGGGGAACCGTTTCGTTATGGGCTTGGAGGAAGTTCGTGGTTACGTAGTCGCCGGGGGCTTTTTGGAGTCCAGAGGCATAACTAGTAATCGTGGGGTCGCTCACGGAACTTGACCAGGCGATGTAGTGGTTGACTGCGGAGACTTCCACTTGGAAGAGTGCGCCGTATCCGCCTGCGACTTGGCTTTTGGTAACAGTTTCTCCCGTCGAGGTGATCCAATCTGCCTTCACGTTGGCAACGAACAGGAATGTAACGGCGAATGCCAGGGTGATGAGGGGGTGCTTTTGTGGCTTCATTGTAATGTTCTCCTTTTTGTTTAGGGTTGGTTTCGTGAAACTTTGTTGTTTCCGACAATATCATAATAGCAACTGCCGTGCCAAACGCAAAAAAAGATATTTTTCTATAAAACACGGTATTTTTCCCTAAATTCGGGGGGGGAGGAAATCGGAAAACCGTGAATATCACGTCAAAAGTGTATTATTTTGCAAAAAGTGTAGCGTTTTGACGCACAAAAACCGCAATCTGACGATTGCGGTTTTGTACGCCGCACAAGCGGCAGCGACTAAAATTATTTCCTGCGGCGAGTCCTTACCAGTCCCAAGCCCGCCAAGCCCAATCCCAGCACCGCAAGCGTTGCAGGCTCCGGCACCGCAACCGGACGATGGTCAACTCCAATAAATGTTTGGCTTACATGGTTTCCCCCTTCTGCCACCCAAAGCGTTAAATTCACCGGATCGTAATCATAGCCGTAGAAATCCCACCTGTCATTGAGGATTGCATCATACCAAATGTCCAGCGTTGAACCGATTAGATTAAACGCAGCGGTGTTTGGTAAATACCCGCCGGTTTGCACTGTCGATCCGCCTGTCAGCCGGATGTTACCCGAAGTACGGTCTAAATTTCCGTTGTCGTGTATAATTTCCCAGACCGCCACTGTGAAAATACTGCTGTACAAGGGATCATTCAGGGAGTAATCATCATTGTATGCTTTGGTGTAAACGTGGTCAAACAACGATTGGAGTTGCGATTGTTGCAATTCCGAATAGAGATCCGAGGTAGCAAGGGAACCTGACACGTACGCTTGACCTTCACCATTAAAATGCACACTGACGGGAGTGTAGAAGTCCGCACAAAAGACTCGTAATATGTCGTCACTCTCGACATCTTTTAAGAGTATCCCATCGCCCCACTGCGATGCCCCGCCGTTCAGCCGGGGAGCGTATTGCGGCCATGTATCGCGGTCGCGGTCTAATCCCACAAAAAGGTCGGCTTTTGCGACAGATACTGTCAGGATAAGCGCCAGCCCCAAAATTGCGATGGTAAGTGTGTTTTTCATTTTTACTCCTTTCTCCCTTTGTCTGTATCGGAAGTATAAGCGGATGGAATTAATAACTTTTACAATATATTGTTGAGCAATGTTCGTGCCAGTTAAGATATTTTTTGGTTTTTCTGTTTCCTCCTAAAAATCAAGGGAATTCCCACAATTCGAGGGTTGGCGAGATTCACAATAGAAAGCGTCAAGGGTGTATCATTTTGCAAAAAGTGTAGCGTTTTGACGCAAAAAAGAGAATTAGAGTCGCAATCGTCAGATTGCGTAAAAAAACCGCAATCTGACGATTGCGGCTCTGTGCGTCGCACAAGTGCGACGGCTAAAATTATTTCCTGCGTCGGGCTCTTGCCAGTCCCAGTCCTGCGAGCCCGAGTCCCAGCACCGCCAGCGTCGCGGGTTCGGGTACGACGTTGGGATCGCCGCCCGCCTGCACCAACCGAAGTGTATAGGTACTCGTATCGTTGGTCATACTGTTCGTGAAATGGAATACGTAAACGTTGTCCAGCAACAATTCAATGGGATTAAACACCCAATCAGACCACTTGCCGTCAGCAAATTCTCTATTCCAAGCTCCCCTTTGTTCCTCGTCCAATTCATGGATGTATGAACCGCCGAACACCCCGTCGTCCGTGTTGTAGCCCAGCGTCCAAGCCATAACCATCGGGTAGGTGGAAGTCCACCATTCCTTCTCACCGTCCTCCCCCATTATATCGATGAGCGACGGATTGTAGGTAATGTTGTCCATCGAAAGGGTAACAATCGCCCCCATCCGTAAATAATCGGAGCCGTAATTAAAGGTAAAACCGCCTGCCCACGAATCTCCGTCGAGTTCCAGCAGAAAGTGGTGTCCATCGTTGATGTACTGCGTCGGCAAGAAATCAGCGATTAGTTCGTCCTTGATGGCACGAATCGAGTCGCTGGAGCCGGTCGGCGTGAAATCTATGCTATGCAGTGTAATGTCGCCTTTCAGCGTGATAACGTCGGCGTTGACGCTGTTTGCCGCAAACAAAAGTGTCAGTGCCAAAACTGTTGTGATAAATGTTTTATTCATTGGTAGGTCTCCTTATACCTTTCCCGTAGTAAGCAGGTTTGTCATCTATAAGTACAGTTAGCAATTATCGTGCCAATAATAAAATTTCTTTTTGCAAAAAAAAACGGTATTTTTCCTATAATTCAAGGGTTGAGAAAATCTAAAACCAAGAACAGAGCATCAAAAGTGTATCATTTTGTGTATCATTTTGCAAGGAATGTGTCATCTTGCGACACTAGACCTGTCAGTCCGTTAACAAGTTTTTGGTGTGTCAAACACAGATTTTGACACGCCTTTGTAAGTCGTTATTGTGCAACAAGTTGAGAATGTAGCGGCTGGGCGGCATTTTTTCTCTTGACATGACGGCGTTGATAATCCTTCGCCTGCTGGACGGGACTAACAAATTCCGGCGGTAATACCGATTGCGACTCGATGAACCGCTCAATGTCCGTCGCCAGCCATCGCAGTTTTGCCTTCCGCCCGGAAATGGGCAACGGAAAACTTCCCCGTCCCGCCCGGCTTTCGGCAAGCCAACGGTAAATCGTTACATTCGCCACCCGAAAAAGAACGGCAACCTCGGCAATTAACAAAATTTTCGGCTCCATGAACGTTTGCGGTTCAGTGCTTGCCAGCGGACGTAAAAATTACCTGATCGATGGCTTCCGGCAATTTTTCCAATGCCGCTAGAACGGCGGAGAATTGTTCTGGAGTCATAACAGACCTCTTTGTAAAAGAGGAGTCTAGACTCGGATTTTGCTACTTTTCGGAAATAAAAGGATTCGTTCTTATTTTTTCTGAACCAACACTCTTGCGAAAATCTCTTTGCCGTTTATATGGGGACGATATTGTTTTTCTTGGACAATTTTATATCCCTTTTCCAATAAACCGTTTAATATCGAACGAACAGACACCGCAAAAGGTTTTTTGTAGTCGCTCGGAATATAGCAATTATCCACTAACAATGTTTTTGAATCGTCGTACTTCTTATACTTTGCCGGTATATTTTTCAACGGCATTATTTTTAATAACTTATGTTTGGGTCGGTTTTTTACAGGAAAATTCGTGTACCAGTGCCCCGCCGCACTGCTAAGTTCTCGTTTAGGATTGAGAAACCAATTCACACTATTGTATCCTGCCCATACCTTCTCCTTTGTAAAATAGGGAATGTATGCGTCATTTTTGACATTCGTGATGTTGGAAATTATAATGAATTTTTTCTTGCTTTCAATGAGCATTTTCCAATAATCCCTTGCTCTTGAAAATGGCGGATTCGTGCAAACAATATCCGCATCTTCTTTGAGTATCTTCAATGAAAGCGGGTGGTCGAAACTGCCGTCATAGCCTGGCGGATATTCCTTGAACTCCCTATAACCGTCTTTCGTAAAAATATATCCTTTGGGACCTTGATTGAACAAATCTGCTACGCCGGCATAATGGGTGCAAATCAATTTTTTTAATCCCAGTTCGTTGAATTTCCGTAAAAAATACAACGCAAACGCCGATGTGTTCTTTTCATCGCCGACAGCGTCATCACAGTTGCAAAATACGACTTTGTCTTTCCAAATTCTTTTCGGATACATCGACAGTTCTTTTTCGACATCTTCGTATCGAGTATAAAACTCGTCATTTTTGACATTTTGAGCCTTTTGCAGTATGTCTTTGGGAGTCAGCCCTTGTTCTTCAAGAGACGGTGTTGTCTTTCTTACGATTTTTACGATTTGTTTTTTGTCGTCCATCTTGATATAGATTTCTTTGATGAACGATTTATGTGTCTTAATGAAATCGACATAATCTTTGAACCATGCGTCATTACAAAAAAAGATTTCTGTGCTTTTATCCTCTCGAAGGCGGGCGAATTGTTTTTTGACGGCGTTTTCCACTTGCGTCATATTTTTGACTTCGCAAGCGTACAAATACTGATAGATATTATCTTTGGACTTGCCGGTCATGCTGTTGTATTCTTTCAACCTGCGGTCGAGGTCATTGGTCTTGCCGATTTTGCACTTTGTACGTTCCGACGGTGCCTGAACGATGTAAATGTACTGCTTTTCCTTGCCCATTTTAGTTTTTGTCAAATCCACAGGACGTATTGTACCATATTTCAGTGCAGTAATTTTGTGCCATTGAGGTTGCTTTTTAGTTTTGGCATGGTACAATTTTCCAACGTGTGAGTTTTGTACCGCATATTGTAGCGGTGTGGCAACACACATAACAACAATCACCCAAACGGAGATATTCCCATGCGACTTGTTCTCACCATTCTTATCATCGGCTTTTTTGCCGTTTTGGTTATTCTTCTCCTTTGGATTGTGTCGGTCTATAACAGACTCGTAACCCATCGAAACCGGTACAAAAATGCGTTTGCGCAGATCGATGTCCAGTTGAAGCGGAGGTACGATTTGATCCCCAACTTGGTGGAAACCGCCAAAGGTTATATGAAACATGAGAGGGAAACGCTGGAAGCGGTCATCAATGCTCGTAACATCGCTTCTGGCGCAGCGGGAAAAGCGGCTGCTAATCCTGAAGATGCGAAGTGCATCCAGACGTTGAATAAAGCCGAAGGGGAATTGTCCGGGGCGTTGAGCCGATTGATGGTCGTCGTCGAACAGTATCCCGACTTAAAAGCGAATCAAAACATGCTCTCTTTGCAAGAGGAACTGACATCGACAGAAAACAAGGTTGCGTTCTCCCGACAGGCGTTCAACGACACGGTGATGACGTACAATACGGCGCGGGAGGTGTTTCCGTCGAACATCATCGCGGGCATGTTCAACTTCGGCGAAGCGGCACTGTTCGAGGTCGAAAGTCCCAGCGAACGCGTCGCTCCGAAGGTTAGTTTTTAATCGAGGCAGACTCTACCGCAAACGAGCAGTACCCGTTTGCCTCAAATGATGTTCATTATTAGACCTGTTGCATCCCCCTTGTTTTCGATGGTATCAAGGGGCTGTAGTCCCTTGTTTATCCCTTTTGCTACCCTGACAAGGGGATTTATCCCCTTGTTCGAGTGGTTGTGAAACATGTCTAAGGAGCGGCGGCGATTGCCTTTGCCCGCGTGTGACTCTGTGTGAGAATAATGGGGGCACTCGCGGCTCAGTGTAGTAGAGTCTGACTCCTAACTCCAGACTCTTGTCTTTTTATCTCCAATTCTTCTAGTCGTTCTCGTTGTTTCCGAATCATTCGGGCGGCGTGGATACAGTAGTCCATCCCGGAGAGCAGTGTAACGCCGAAAGTCAACCAGAGCGAAACCAGCATTGTGAAAAATACCGTCTTTCGCCAAGTTTTTGTTCCGATCGCATAATCGAGTCCCTGTGCCAGAACGGTCGTTTTTTGTGCCGCTACTTCTGGACGATAAAACTCTTGTACGAGCAATTCTTGTCCGTCAGAGGACGTGATGTTCCACTCTGCTCCGCCTGACAAATAGAGCAGAGCAAAGATGATAGCGATGCATTGCACGACCATTTTTAATTTTCCTATCCATTTTGCGGAAAAGTTTCCGCCCCCCCCCTCAACGAAAGCCCGGAGTGATGTTACGAGCAGTTCCCGACCGATAATCACGATCACCATCCAGGGGTGCAACATAAGCCACGCCGGAAAGCCGCCTCCTCTATCGGAAGTCAATTCAGGAATCGCCACGAGGCAAATGAACACACCGCAAATCAAAAATTTGTCGGCAAAGGGGTCCATGATTCTTCCGAAAACGGAAATTTGTTTGAACCGTCGTGCCCACCAACCGTCCAGAGCATCGGTGATCGCTGCTAACAGGAAGAAGAACAGGGCGAGGTCGTAGTAACGCAAGCCGATCAACGTAAAAACGAAGATCGCAAAAAAGATACGAAGGAGCGTTAGGGTATTGGGAACGTTCATCGGCGAATTTGCCTGAATTGAAAGGACACAACAGGCATTATAAGCGAGAGGGTAGCAAAAAAAAGGGAAACAATCAAGGTCTTTTTTTGCCTTCCTTTTTCCCGCTTGACTTGACTTCAACAATTGCCTAGAATGGCGGCATGCAACTGGCAAAGAGCGTCGTTCTACTTGGCATCGTTGCCTATCTCTGTTACATTTTGCCGCAATGGGGCAACGTAGGCGCAGTCTTTACCGCTACGCTCCTCTTGTCCCTGTTAGCAGGAGCAGTCAACTTCTATTGGTACATCATCAGAGCAACAGCAAAAACTCTAACCTTCAATCCCCAAGGATGGATCACATGGATAATCGGTCGAAGAGCCTTGACCTACATCATCATCTTAATTTTAGCATTTCTGTCTTCGCTCTGTTTCGTCATCCACATTCCATCGCTCAACCCCGTCGGCTTTTGGTTCGTCTTTCTGACAGCACCCGTGTTCGCCATCGTTTATTACTGCTGGCGGAAGATATTTGAAGGGCAATCTGTGGATTGGATGATCGCCGGTCGATCCCTCTATTGGTCGCTCTTGATAACACCGCTCTTAATGGTGCTGCTCTACGGTCTGTTTCTTCATTATTCCAGTTTGCTGCCGGTTTATGAAACACTGGAAGCCGCCATCGATGCCCAGCCCAAACCTTGGGAAGACGCAAACTCCGCTCTCCTGCAAAACGCCGGCGAATGGTCAATCCTCTGGGGAGCATGCCGAGACTTCGGATTCGGTCAACTCTTTCAGTTCAATGAATACGTTTCCATCATTCTCGTTTCGCTCGGCTATTTCGCCCTCTTTTTCAACGTCTGCTCGCTGTTAGCGTTCTTTTTCGTTCCTCTATCGGAATACAAACGCTTACTGCTTCCTTTGACACCCCGTCTGGAACTCGCCGACATCGCGCCCAAACATGTTCTTGCCCTCAGCCCTATGTTCGTCGTGTTGGTGCCGCTCTGCGCATCATTATTCTATTGGCAAGAGCAAATCGAGGAAATGATTCCTGACTCAGAACCCATCAAAGTTGCGCTGATAAAAATTGAAGATGGATTCTACAATATCGAGACTCCGACGCTCATAGAGGAATTAGAAAAAAGACTCCATGATGAATTGAAGCGGGAATTAGCGGGTCCGCTAGGTAAGTTAGACGGATTCGAAAATACATTGGAGCATTTCAGAAACGAAAGAGAAGACCAGCAAAACCGGTTGACAGGACTTAAAAACAACACGTTCATCGAACTGAAAAAGTTACACGAAGAAGAATTGTTCCCGCGTATAGAACGCAATGTCGATGGCTATCTGAATTGGTATTACAGCATTACAGGAGAGTATGTCCGTTTGTTTAATTTAGCAACAGGTAACATTGAGCAGCATATGAGTGATAAACTCAATGAGTACTTGATGAGAAATGTCGACGTTCAGAAAGCGGAAGGAATGATGAAACGTTTTTCTGATGAGTCCGGTCGAATCGCAGCGCAGATAGCCGCCGTCGAAAGACTGACCAACCAACTCTTGACGCAAGCCGCCGAAGCATCGGAAGAAGTCGCTCGTATCAAAGAGGAGTACCAGATAAAATGGCAGCAAGAGGTTGATACGGTTATCGCGGAAAATGAAGTCCCCCTTCCGATAGACATGTCCGTTGTGGTCATTGCCGGCGATTATGATTCTAGGGAAGGCTTTTTGGAGTCATTTCAGGGCATTTCGGTTGAACTTTCTTCTGTTGTGGAGCGGTTTGAGGTCTATGTTAACGAGATGCGGGACTTGTTAAGGATTTTTACATTTCATTCTGGCGAGTATTTGTCATTTAGGAATCGTATGGCTGTTTCTAGCGGTGTAGGAATAGCGGGGTTGGGCGGGGGTGCATCTATTGGTGCGAGGATTGCTGCTAGGGTAGTGCGTAGGCAGACGTTTAAGATTGCTGCCGAGGCAGTGGCGAAGATGGTGGGCAAGCGTGCTCTTGGCGGAGGCGGCGGGGCAGCAGGCGGGGCGGCGGTCGGGGCGGGTGTTGGTTCGATATTTCCGGGACCTGGTACGGCGATTGGTGCTGTGGCGGGCGGAGTGATCGGCGGAGTCGGAGCGTGGATTGCAACGGATTATGTGTTGATTAAATTAGAGGACTACATATCGCGTGAAAATTTCAAGCGGGAAATACTCTACAACGTGAACGAACAAAAAACCGAAGTGATACGAGCATTGGAAAATGTCTTTCGAGTGAATCCAACGTCAAGCGGAGGGTGAGGTTCACAGAACCCGGTGCGGCAGCACCGGAGTTTCCGCTCCGGGCTCTGTGAACTTTTTATCCGCCGGGACTGTAAGACTCCAAATACTTGTGTGGATACTGATGGGGAACAGACTTATTCCATAACCCAAAAAACAAGGGATTTATCCCTTTGATTCCACTTGTGTATCTCCCACTTGTCCATTTTGCCCATTTTTGCAAAAACGGACGCTCCAGCCTCGATTTTTTGGGCAAGGTCGCCCTACACAGAAGGGGCGATACGGATTTGTCAAGTTAACGACCCGCTCCCGCCATTCTACCCGCAAATTCCAATTTCGCCAGCCCGCACCGTTAACTTGACAAATCCCAATCGCCACTCCTGTATGGACGGAGAAGTTAACCACCGTCCGAAGGGAGGGCATCATGACGAAACAAAGACAACCGGCGGCGAAGGTGCTATCAACCTACGAGTTGATGCAAAAGTTCCCCGATGAACAGTCCGCCATCGACTATCTCGTCGGGATTCTGTGGCGGAACGGCGTGAAGTGCGGATACTGCAAAAGCAAGAACGTGAAGGAACGGAAAGGCAAGCCGAATTTCTATCACTGCAATGACTGCAAACAGGATTTCAGTATTCGGGTCGGCACGATATTTCATCGCTCGCACATCCCGTTGCACAAGTGGTTGTATGCGATGTACCTGCTCGTTACGGCGAGGAAGGGCATATCGTCGATGCAGTTGTCGAAGGAAATCGGAGTCACGTACAAGTCTGCTTGGTTCCTATCGCAACGCATCCGAGCCGCTTGTGGCAACATGACGGAGAAACTCCTGTCCGGTATCGTCGAAGTCGATGAGGCGTACTTCGGCGGCAAAGAGAAGAACCGGCACAGCAACAAGAAGTTGCGGCGGGGGCGGGGAACGGCAGGCAAAACGCCCGTGTTGGGTATGCGAGGTCGGGACGGACAGGTGGTAGCGAAGGTTGTCGAGTCGACGACTGCCGTAACGTTGCAAGGGGAAATCAAAGAGAAC
>Ga0099364_10002560_pt1 | contig 28901 bp, 27 predicted proteins | sample TergutTh196P3_FD_73070 | JGI IMG/M metagenome (GOLD analysis project Ga0099364, IMG submission 73070) | Microcerotermes parvus P3 segment gut microbial communities from Pointe-Noire, Republic of the Congo - Th196 P3 | ecosystem: Host-associated > Arthropoda: Insects > Digestive system > Gut ...
GCGGCGATTGATACAAACCGCTGGGAGGTTTACAGTCCTGCACAGGCGATGTTGTTAAAAGCAGAACAGTTAATCGCGATGCGAAGGTATACAACCTCCCTTACTGTTCTTGACGGGATTGGAACGCCGTCAATTCCTGTAAGCGCAGCATTGGCCGGTGATGCCGCAGCGCTTCGCCTTAGTGCAATGCGCGCCCTTGCTGTAACAACGGAGAATTTGCAAACCCTTGCGCAGTTCCGCAGCCTGCTCTTAACGGCAATGGACAGATACCCGCGCGATCCCCGCCCTGTGCGGATTTTCTTTGAGTATGCGCGTAACAGATTTCCTGTGCAGTCAAGCTTTCCTGTAAATGATCAGTCTCTGTTTGATCTTGCAATGAGGCGTCTTCCGTTCCTGCTTGAAGCAGACCCTGATCTTGCATGGATGGCGGCTCAATTTGTAAGCAGTACAGAAGAAGCAAGGTGGCTTGCCGCTTCTTACAGAACCGGCGGGTTGTCCGGCGGGCAGGCCGAAAGTTTCAAGCCCAATCCTGCTTCGATTCCGGTTGCGTTGAATATCGGGCTTATAGATGATTTTTCTGCAACGGACGAACTTTTTTCTATGCATCCAAATGAAAGTTTATTAATTCTTGATAAAGATACACTTATTAATGTTTACCGTCTGCTTAGAAGCGAAGAAGGCAGGGATTATTTTACCCGTAATCTTCTTTCTTTTACCGGCATAATAACTTCCGACGATGACGGTGACGGGTATACCGACAGCCGCGCTTATTACACAGAAGGCAGCTTAATTCAATTTGCGCTTGATAAAAATCAAAGCGGCGTTTTGGATTTAATTGTTTCCTTTAATGCAGGTAATCCTGTAAATGTTTTTTATATAAGCGCCGCGCTTCCTTACGGAGCTGAGATTATCTGGGAGCGTTTTCCTTCTGTTCGGGAAGTTAAACATGGAGACGAGGTTTTTTCGTTCCGTCCTGCGGACTTGTTGTTTGCACCGGTCGGGTTTATCGAACTTGGCGGAAGCGGCAGGTTTGCCGGTCTTTTATATCCCGTTCCGTCATATTCAGGAATGGATATAACACAGCGCACTTTAATTTCTTTTTGTTCGACTCTAAAACGTCCCAGTGTTGAATTTGAAAATGCAACGGAAACAATTTTTATGGAATATGGAATTCCTTTATATGCTGTCGAAACTATAAACCAAATTGATATATCCATCACAGAATTTGACAGGGGTTTGCCTGTAGTTCAATATGTTGATTTGGATTTGGACGGCAGGATGGAAACAATCCGCCGGTTCCGCCTTCCCTCCGGTGAATGGTATGATATTCTTAACTACCGTCAATTGCTTGCTTCTTCGGAAAGCGATTGGGAAGGGAACGGGAGATTTATTACAAGAGAACTGTATCTGGAAGATGGTTCGATTGTTTATTATTTTGACATGGATGGAAGCGGCGAATTTAATTACTCTGAAACTGGAATAGAAAGATGAAGCGTTTAAGTTTTTTATTCATTTTTATGCTGATGTTTACATTTCTCGCATGTGTAACCACAGAAGTCAGAACAGGCCCTATACACACGACAAGCGAAATAAGACTTGATGACATTGGCAGGCATATAGAAGACGACCCCGTTTTTGCAATTAATCTAATATATATTTATAAGGAAATTTATTTTCCTGCCGGCGGTCCGGCTCCTGCCGAGCTGCTTGGCGAGCTTGTTTTTATTCATCCTGCGGCGGATGACGTTAGTCAGGATTTGAATGAAAATGAAGAATGGCAGTTATTAACTCAATACGAAAGACAGGCAATTGAAAAGTTATGTGAAATGCAGGAAATTGCAGTTGAACAGCAGCGATGGGAAGATGCCTTGTCATTAGGCAGGTCAATTGCCAATTTGGATATAATAACGGAATATACGGGAAAGGAAGCGGATTTTTATCTTGCTGACGCAAAGAAAAAATTATCCGTAGGCGAAATACTTGGCGCTTTTTTAGCCGCTGTCAGTTCGCACGAATTACAGCCTTTGGATTATGAAAGTTCATGTTTGTTTTTGGAAAAAGCTGTAGAAGCAAGACAGCGCCGTGCCGCAGCTTTCTTTTACGCCGCCGCTTTGTCTTCGCCCCAGGCGGCTTTTGGAAATATTCCTGCCGCTTTAAGTGAATACGCATTAGGGCAGGACACTGTTACAGATATGGTTAAAGGCGTTGCGACAGTTATTGTAGACAGGGGCTACCGGATTGAAAGAGGATACGGCGTTCCCGACAGGGTAGGCGGCTCGGCTTTTTTTGTGGATGCTTCCGGCTTATTGATCACAAACTACCATGTAATTGCAAGCGAGGTTGATCCAAGTTACAGGGGATATTCACGGATGTATATTCGCATGGGCGATGCAACAAGCCCCCGTATTCCTGCAAGGGTTATCGGTTGGGACAAAGCCCTGGATCTTGCATTGATAAAAACCGAGATGACTCCTGAGTATGTTTTTTCTCTGGTTGACCGGGTAATTCCGCGTGCAGGCGATACTGTGCTTGCAATTGGATCTCCTGTGGGGCTTGAAAAAACAGTAACTTCCGGAATCGTTTCGGCGCTTGGAAGGCGGTTATTGCAAATCGGTGATGTATACCAGATTGATGCTGCGGTAAATTCCGGTAATTCAGGCGGTCCTGTAGTTGACGGTGAAGGCCGTCTTGTTGGGATTGTTTTTGCGGGAATTCCGCAATATCAGGGGCTTAATTTTGCTGTTCCTGCAGAAAGGCTTGCAGCAGCTCTTCCTGCAATGTTAAAGGGAGGCAAGGTTCAGCGTCCGTGGCTTGGTCTTACGTTATGCGAAGATTTTAACGGTGCGGAGATTCTATACATAGCTCCGAATACTCCCGCAGCTCAGCACCTGGTAAACGAAGGTTCAATTATTAAATCGATTAACGGTATTGCAATAACCGCCCGTCAGGGAAGTCTTATTCCGGCGATGCAGGATGCTGTTTTTCTGTCCGGCCCCGGTGAACTTGTAACGCTGGAAACAACTGATGCAAATGGCATAATAAGAAAATATATCATGATGACAGTAACGCGTCCTGATATTCCCCTGCTTGAAGCGGCGAGGATTGACAGCCGCGAAAGAATCGCAGCCCCTCTTTTTGGTATGTCGTTAACGCCGGTTAGAACAGGTTTGTTTGCATCCCACTTCAGAGTAAATAGGGTTGTTCGCGGTTCTATTGCCGATCAAGCCGGAATTTCTGTAGACGACCCTCTTTCGATTTCGCGTTTGCGTATTTTAGAAGATGATGGTTATGCCGTACTGGAAATTACCGTTACAAAACGCCGTTTGGGCTATCTTGAAACACAAATGAATCTTCCCGCTTACCTTGATACTACAGATACGCTGTAAAAATTTTATATGAGAATTAAATTTTTATTTGCTTTATTACTCTTTCGTTTAACAGCGGCTTTTGCCTGCGATCTTCCGGGGCATTTTGATTTTGAAGTTTTTAATGCAGATGAGCTTTTGTATATTGGCTGTTATGACGCCGTTAATCTTGGACCTCATATCATTGAATACATTCTTACAAGAGAAAGGGCGCAAGCTACAGGAATCAGGCGGCCTTCCGTAACATTTTCACAGAACAGAGATGGAAGTGTGCTGAGGAAGCTGCTTGAGGAACATGGTTATTCGCTGCCGCATCACAGCGATTATACATATTCCGGTTATGACAGGGGGCACATGGCTCCAAATGCGGATTTTAATGATACCTATGAAAATGCGCTTGCAACTTTTTTTATAGGAAATATCTGGCCTCAGACGCCGAATGTAAACAGGGTAGAGTGGCTTAGAACAGAAAATGAAACAAGACGGCTTGCCTCGGAATATGAATTGGTAAGAGTAATAATTATTGTAGATGAATTTAGCGAAGAAAAAGTCAGGAGTATAAGCATACCTTCGGTCTTTAAAAGAAGGGTTTACGATCTATACACAGGCGAACTTATCTATGCAATCGACATTTACCAGAAATAAATCACAATGTTTCAATCAGCGCGGAAATGTCTGCGCTGATTGTTTGCGCGTTAACTGTCCGTTCCATTGTACGCGAAAGTGACGCCGGAACTGGTACTGGGCCTGTAATTGGCTCTACTGTTTCACAGAATTTATAAGGGTGCGCCGTACACAGAATTCCCACAGAGCCGTCTTTGATTTTATTTTTTTCACGCAGTTTATCCACCCCTTTCCAGCCTACGGCGCTGTGCGGATCTAGAAAGTAGCCTGCCTGTTCGTGGACTTGTTTGATAGTTTTGCGGGTTTCTTCGTCTGTTACATAAACGCCTGTAATTATACGGCGCATTTCATCCAGCGAAAAGTGAGCCGACATCCGTTCAAAGTTGCTTGGCGCGCCTACATCCATTGCATTGGAAATTGTCGCCTGCGAAATTCGCGCAAGGTACTCCCCTGTGTCCAGATAATCCGGGACAGTTTTGTTTATGTTTGTCGCCGCGATAAATTGCGCAATTGGCGCGCCCATTTTCATTGCATAAAGACCCGCGGTAAGGTTGCCGAAATTCCCCGACGGAACGCACAGAACAACAGGTAAATCAGCTTTTAGTCCCTGCTGCATCTTCGCGCCTTCGCGTGACGCGAAATCCTGACCCGGCGCTCTGGGCGTTGCTTCGCCGTCAGGATCGGTTAAACCTGCAAAAGCTCTGCCTGCAGCAGCAGAATAGTACACAGCCTGCGGGATTAGGCGGCTTATGTTTATTGAATTTGCAGATGATAAGGCAAGCCGCTTTTTTAAAACCTCGTCAGCGAGTGCGGCTTTTACCAACCGCTGACAATCGTCAAAGCTGCCCTCTACTGCAAGGGCTGTAATATTTCTGCCAAGACCCGCGATCTGCTTTTCCTGCAAGAGCGTTACACGTCCTTTTGGATATAACACAGTTACCGAGATGCCCGGAACATCGAAAAAACCGTCCGCTACAGCTCCGCCTGTATCACCGGATGTAGCCACAAGAATTTTCAGAGGGCGATCCTCACCCCGGCGCAGGTACGAAAACGCTCTTGCCATAAAACGGGCTCCAAAGTCCTTAAATGCGGCAGTAGGGCCGTGGAACAACTCTACCGCAAAACGATCTGATACCGCGACAATAGGAGCTGTAAATGTACACGCAGACTGAACAATGTCAGCTAATACACTGTCAGGAATTTCGCCCTGTACATAAGGTTTTATTGTCTCAAATGAAATGTCGTAAAAATCCATTGTCCCAAGCGATGTTCTTACCTGTGAGGTGTATTTGGGTATTTCTTCCGGTACAAAAAGACCGCCGTCAGGGGCAAGTCCGGTAAGAGCCGCCGCCGCGAAATTCACTTTTTCATTTTTATTCCGTGTGCTATAGTAATGCATGACTCATATTTTAGCATATTGATGTAATTGACATAAAGGGGTTTAAATCTTAATATAATGAATAAGGAGTGGAATGAAACTTTGTTTCATTTTCGATTGACAAGTGCAGCTATTCATCTGCACAATATAGGAGTAAAAGTGGCTAAAGAAGAAGCAATAGAAGTAGAAGGAATAGTGAAAGAAGCCCTTCCAAATACCATGTTCCGTGTGGAATTGGATAATCAAAAGGGGCATCTTATTCTGGCACATCTGTCGGGTAAAATGCGCAAACATTATATCCGGATTGTTCCCGGCGACAGGGTTCGGATAGCCCTTTCTCCATACGATTTAAGCAGAGGCCGGATTATTTATCGCGAAAGATAGCTCGATAAGCGCTTTTATAAAGAGAGGTATGTATGTCCGATGTAGTTTATATTGACGTTGATGATGGGCTAAAAAGAGTATTGAACAATTCAAAGCTTTACGCCAGACTGCTTGGAAAGTTTAAGGTCGATACAAATTTAAAAAATTTAGATGACGCCCTGTCGAATAATGATATTGAAAATGCCCGTAATTTTGCCCACACACTCAAAGGTCTTGCCGCGAATTTGTCGTTAATTGAATTGTATAATAAAAGCCTGGAACTTGAGAGTCAGTTAAAATCGGGAGCGGTTAATCCCGATTTGTTAACATTGGTTAAGGATGTTAATGAACAGACATTAATTGAAGTAGATAAGGTTATTGCCCAGTATGCTTGACAATATCCCAACTGTGCTGGTTGTAGATGACGTTGATACCAATGTCGAGATTTTAGAAGAAATTCTAAAAGACGATTACAATGTTATAACTGCATGCAACGGCATTGAGGCGCTTGAAAGACTCCGCGGTACAAATATACACCCAAAGATAATCCTTTTAGATATCGTGATGCCGGAGATGGACGGGCGCGAATTATTTGACATTATTCGAGTTGATGATAACTTTAAACGAATTCCTGTTATTTTTATCACCGCCGAAAATGAATTCGAAAGTGAATTGCTGGAAGCCGGCGCTGTCGATTTTATTTATAAACCGTTCCAGCCGGAGATTGTAAGGCTAAGGGTTCGCAATCAGATTGCGCTTAAAAATTACAGCGACAATCTGGAAGAAATGGTTGCAGAAAAAACCGCCGAGGCAACCAAAATTCTGGAAAATGCCGTACAGGGGCTTGCAAACGTCATTGAACACCGTGATTTGGAATCCGGTGAACATGTTAAAAGAACCAAGTTATATGTAAAAACATTAGCCGATTATCTGATAGAGTGCGGTTCTGTTTATGCCGAAAAACTTATCGAAATGCAGCCCGATACAATCATGAAAGCTATGGCTTTTCATGATGTAGGCAAAATTGCAATTCCCGACAGGATCCTTTTAAAACCCGGTAAACTCGATCCGGATGAATATGAAATAATGAAGACCCATACTACGCGCGGCAGGGAAATTATACATGAACTTGGAGATGTCGAATCTTCTCTTTACTTAAAACATTGCGAGGACATTTGCTATAGCCACCATGAACGCTGGGACGGTAAAGGCTATCCCTGCCAGTTAAAAGGAGATGAAATCCCCCTTGCAGCCCGCCTTGCAACAGTTGCTGATGTCTACGATGCCCTTGTCAGCGTACGTGTTTATAAATCTGCAATGCCGTATGAGGAAGCTCTAAAAATAATAATCGATGGAAAAGGCACTCAATTTGATCCTGTAATTATTGATGCTTTCGCACAGATCTTTGACAAGTTCAGGGATATTTCCCAGAAATACAGATAAAAAAGAAATGAAAAGAGAAGAGTGAAAAAAGAAAAAAGTTTGCAGGCTGTGATTTGTATAATCCGGCAGGCTGCAGGCAACAACTTTTTCATTTTTCTTTTTTAATTGCTTGCCAATTCTTCATAACCGTATTATATTTATATTTGAATGGGGGTGCACCGGTTTCGACCGGTACGGCTTCGGGGTATAGACTGCAGATGGAGCGCTCATCTCCTGATTGGGCAAAAAAATTAACTGCCAACAATGATGTCAGTTACGATTACGCCTTAGCTGCGTAACCGCGTGGAACTATTCCGCCGCTCTGAGGAATAACTTCCGCGTCGCAACCAGAGCTGGTCATGCTGCCGCTTCCGGAGGCAGCATGACAAGATTTCCCGGAATAAGGACAGGACGCGCGCCGTTTAGCCAAGCCTGTCACGACAATAAAATAAGCGGCTAAATCTGTAGACGTTTATGTTTCGCGTATTGGGACGCGGGTTCGACTCCCGCCACCTCCATATGATTTATCTTAATCAAGTTGGCTATGGCGCCAACATGCCTAAAAAAGCGGTCATCACGGGTGAGGGTGAACGTTGTTTTATCGTCTCCGCGGATAACGAAACTGTTTTTGAGCCAAAAGTGTCGGAGCCGCGTTTTGATCATGCTTCGGGAGAGAATTTGCGCACCGTTGATTTTTCGGAAATCAAAAAAGACGGTACATATTTTCTTTTTGCCGATGGTTTTAAAAAAACATTTTATGTCAGCGGCCGGCCTTATCGTGCGCTGACAGGCGCACTTGTAAAAGGCCAGTATTACCAGAGATGCGGATGTGCGCTTGAAGAAAAACATGCCGGCAGGTTTCATCACGGAGTTTGCCATACCGGCAAGGCTTCGCTTATTTACGATAATATTGTTGCCCTTGATGTATCAGGCGGGTGGCATGATGCCGGTGATTATGGGAGATACATTGCTCCGGCGGCAGTAGCTGTAGGGCATATGCTGTATGCTTACGAACTTTTTCCGCAGGCCTTTCGTGATGAACTTAACATTCCTGAAAGCGGAAACGGCGTTCCGGATATTCTAAACGAATGTCGTTACGAACTTGAGTGGATGATGAAAATGCAGCGGCAGGATGGCGGCGTTTACCACAAAGTTGCCACGCGTTTTTTTGCTCCGTTTATAATGCCCGAAGACGATAATGAAGAACTGTTGTTGTTCCGTGTGTCCCATACTGCAACAGCGGGTTTTGCCGCTTCTCTTGCGCTTGCATATCGTATATTTATGAATTTCGACAGGGATTTTGCGGATAAGATGCTTATAGCTTCAAGGCACGCATGGGACTGGCTGGAGAAAAATCCTGTGTTCGAACCTTTTACAAATCCGCCAAATGTCAGCTCAGGCGGATATGGCGATGATAACCTTGAGGATGAACTTTTCTGGGCTGCGTGTGAATTATTCAGTGCAACAGGGGATCAATGTTACCTGCAATCAATGTCTTCGTTAGCTGATAAAGTGGAAATCGCCGAACTGGGCTGGCGCAGCGTTGGAGGTTTTGGTTCTATTTGCTGTTTCTTTGCCTGTAAAAACCTTGATTTGGAATTTACCAAAAAACTGAAGGAACGTTTTCTTGCTGCCGCCGATCGTTTTTATTCGCAATACCAGCGTTCGGTTTATGGTACTGCGCTTGAATCCGATGGTTATGTCTGGGGTTCCATCTTGCCCATAATGAACAGAGCTATCGTGTTGATTTGCGCAAGGCTTCTTACCGGTGTAGATGCGTATCAGACAGCCGCACAGGCGCAGTTGGATTATATGCTTGGAATGAATGCAACAGGTTACAGCTTTGTTACAGGCTTTGGAGAGAATGCATTCCGCTTCCCGCATCACAGACCGTCTTATGCCGATGGCGTGGACGATCCCGTGCCGGGTCTTGTTTCAGGCGGTCCCAACAAAAGATTCCCTGACAAAACATGCAAGGATTTGATTCCGCCTGAAACTCCGCCGGCTAAATTTTACATTGACCATACATGGACAGCATCGGCAAATGAAAATGCCATATACTGGAATTCTCCTGCGATCTTTGTATCTGCATATTTTGATTTGTTGGCGATTAATGCATAACGGCGGGCAATCTTTTCAGGTTCTTTCAGAGTATGAAGAAAACCTTGTCAGAAAAGCTGAAGAATGGTTAATGAATAAAAGCCGGTATGAATACGATCTTGTACGTGAAAGATTCAGGCAGATGCAGGCTTTAGGAAATGTTGTTTTTGATTATCCTTCAATAAAAGACAATAAACATGTCAGGGATATTTTAATTGATGAAAACACCCTTGTTGATTCTCTGCTTGCTTTTTCCACAACTTCGCATTTGCTTCGCACGCCTACAAAGGTTGTTGCGTTTCGAAGTTTTCTTGTCGCAAAGTTTCATGCCTTTACGCTTCTTTCTATGTTGACTGCAGGAAACGATGAGCTTTATAAATCGGCGCAGGAAATTTCTTTTTCTGTTGTCTTTACCCTAATGGCAGAAAATGTTTATTTTTCCTGTCTTGACGATTCCGGTTTTTCCGGCAATACAAAATCAAAACTTGCAGATGATCTTATTGCCCTTTGGGACAGCGGCACCGATCCGCGAAGTATTCGCCACCTAAAGGCGCTGTCTTCTCTCTGGGCTGCAAGAGATTCTTCGCCGCCGAGTTTTGGCACTATGGATGGAAATACTGAACTTTTGCGTATTTCCATCGATATAGAAGATACCGAATGGGAAGATTTCCTTAAAGAAGAATCTTCAAATAATGAAACCAGATGGGCGCTTGAAGAATTTCTTTTCGGCCTCTCCTATGAAGAACTTTTGCAGGTACGAAGCAGGTTAAGAAAATACAGCATTACTTCAATAAGTCATGCCGAAGTACGATCCTTCCTTGACACAAAACCTGTCTATTCACCTGTGAACGATCACGACCCGCGAAAAATTTATGACTTTTTTATGGAACGCCGCGATGCCTGCACTCTGCGAAAACGTGTCTCAGCTCCAGGGCCTTTGCACACTCTGGAAGAAAATTACCTGAAGTACCGGATTATTTTCAAAGCCGGCAAATAATCCGAACAAGCCAATGTCAGGTTTTTCCTGTTCTGCCGTTTATAACAGCTTCAAGTACGCGGGCGCAGCTTAACCGAATGTCTTTAATATCTACATGCCCTGCTTTTAAATCTTTTTCCATGGCTTTGTAAAAATCTTTTCCGCCGGGACAGATCAAATCATTTCCGGCTTTTACTGCAAGACCATTGCCCGCAAGCCCTTCGCCTGTTGAAAACCAGTCTGTCATTACCACTCCGTCAAAACCCCATTCGCACCTGAGCAGTTTTGTGCAAAGATCATAGCTGTTTGGAGTATAGACACCGTTGAGTTTATTATAGCTTGTCATTACAGCTTTTGCTCCCGCTTCCTTAACCGCGATTTTGTACCCCTTTAGATAGATTTCGCGAAGAGTGCGTTCGCTTATGATACTGTTGGAATGATTGCGGTTGGATTCCTGATTGTTTGCCGCGTAATGTTTGATTGTCACATAACAGCCGTCATGACTTTGAACGCCCTTTGTAGAGGCTGCTGCCATTTTTCCCGTAAGCAGGGGATCTTCACTGTAATATTCATAATTTCTTCCGCAAAGAGGATTTCGGTGGATATTCATTCCCGGTGCAAGCAGGAATGTTACGCCGTATTCAGCCATTTCCGTGCCGACAGCTTTTCCTATTTCTTCAACCAACTGAGTATTCCATGTTTGCGCAAGCGCAGTTCCAACAGGAAAAGCTGACGTATACTGGTAAAGCAGAGTCCCCTTTTTTGGATTACCCAAAAGATATTTGCGCATAACCCACGGCATATACTCCATGAATTCCATCATTGCTTCCACAGGCTTGATTTTTCCGTCTTTCAACTTAACCGATGTTCTCTGAATACGCAAGCCCGCAGGGCCGTCGCATAACGCTGCATTTGGAACGCCTATGTCAGTCAGGTGAGATGTTGTGTTAGCCGCAGCGCCGGGAACGAGAAAAGACGAATTCATGTCAAACGTCCCTGTTGCAACAATAATTTTCAGCATATCTTGAAGGTTAAGTTTTTCAAGTATGGCTTTTGTTTTTTCGCTTAGTACAGGTTTCGGAACTATATAGTCATTTTTTTTCGGGATTATATCGGATGCATTTAAACTAAGACGATGAATGTTTTCAGGGGTTTTTTCAAAAGTCTGCGCCGGCGGTTTAATCTCCTTTAGGTCATGATTGAGTTTGCATACGTTTGTACAGATTTCTGTAACGACTGTGTTATCCAGTGTAATGACAGCTATGATCTTTGTCTTTTTTGAACTTTCACCAAGCCGCAGAATGTAGTCTCCCTGTTCCAAAATAAAGCTTGTATTTTGTTCATCGTACCCGCTGTGTTCTGTAATATCGAAACCAAGTGTGACTTCCTGTGATTTACACGGTTCAAGAAGATCCGTTTTTGCAAACGCGGCAAGGCTTTGATATTCCCGTAACAGCTTGCCGCTTGGGGCGCTCATATAAAGCTGCACGCACTTTTTCCCGCTATAAGTACCGCCGGAATTTGTTACTTTTGCAGTTACAGTGATCTTTGTTTTGTCGATTTTAGTACCGGTATGTTCAATGGTAAAATCCGTATAGCTTAGTCCATAACCAAATTCATAACGCGGCGCGATATTAAAACTGTCGAAATAACGATAACCAACATAGATGCCTTCTTTATATTCTTCGTTTGTTGTATCGCCGTTAAGATAACTGTATTCCATTGCGTTTGGCAAATCTTTGTATTTCTGCGGCCATGTAGAACTTAAGCTGCCGGAAGGAGTAACACTTCCTGTAATAATATCCGCAAGAGCGTTTCCGCCTTCCATTCCCTGCTGGCAGAAAAACAGAATAGCATTAATACCTTCGATCTTTTCAAGAGAGCTTAAATCCATTGGACCGCCGACATTGATTACAACAATAATTTTTTTATATGAAGATGCGGCTGTTTTTAAATTGTCGATTTCGGTCTGCGTTAAACTAAAATCGTGTTTTTCAAGACTGCGGTCTGAACATTCACCTGCCTGCCTGGCAATGACATACATACAGGTTTCGCAGCCGGATTTTTTACTCTCCTTTATATCCGCTTCTGTTATCAGCATGCCCGAAGGATATTGAAAACCATTTGCCATAATATTGATTCTGTCATCGGAACTACTGCTTATAATTCTTTTAGCTAATGCTTTATTTGTCTTTTTTTTCTCGGCCTTCATGTATGTTTCATATTCACGCAACCATGTATCTGTTGTTATTGTGAAGGCCGCATTTTTTAACCCTTGTTCGATAGTCACCGAATATCGTTCGTTAACTTCGCCGCTTCCTGTCCCGCCTTTGATGGTCGTTGCAGCGCCTGCTCCGTACAGAGCGATTGGGCAGGGTGCAGTGGGAATTGAACCGTCGTTTTTTAGCAGGACAATACTTTCTGCCGCCGCACTGCGGGCAAGTTCTCTGTGTTTTAACTCCCGTTCCGTTACCTCTTTACTTAAAGTTGCGTTTGTTCGTATCTTTTTCATAATTTTTCCCCTTTATTGATTTTCATACTGTTGTATTTCATCAATGACATATTCTATTGGAATTTCTGCAAGTTTAAACATTGCTTCCGATTCTTCGCCTGAGTGATAGCGGCGCTGGCAGACTACACGTTTTATTCCGCAATTTATGATTAGCATGGCGCATGTACGACATGGGGTCATGCGGCAGTAGAGGGTTGCGCCGTCAATTGGAATGCCGCGTTTTGCCGCCTGGCAAATCGCGTTTTGTTCGGCGTGTACTGTTCTGACGCAATGAGTGGTTTCCTTGCCGTCCTCGTGAAGCATTTTTTTAAACTGATGCCCTGCATCGTCGCAGTGGGGAAGTCCCGCAGGAGCGCCTACATACCCCGTTACCAGTAGCTGTTTGTCCTTTGCTATCACACAGCCGCTTCTTCCGCGATCGCAAGTTGCCCTTTTTGAGATTGCTTCGCAGACCTCCATGAAATATTCGTCCCAACTTGGTCTTTTATAACCGCTCATTGTCCCTCCATAAACACGATTTAAACTCACTATACCGTATTATAACTTTTTTTTGTAACTTTCTGTACTAAATTTTAGTATATTTGTGCTTTATTCTGTGCGGAAATAGCCAAAAAATGCCGATAATGAAGAGCCGTGAAGTATCTACAAAGATTTGCCTTTTTTCTGGCATTTACCGGTATTCTTTTCTCTGGAATTTTTTCATCATTCGTTTCTGCAGAAGATCTGATCCATGTAGTCGGAAGGGGTGATACGATTTATTCGCTCTCCCGTTTTTATCAGGTTACTGCAGATGAACTTATGAGTGTCAACGGCATCACCGATCCTTCAAGGATTCAGGTTGGACAAAGGCTGATTATACCGTCGTCTGCGTTTTCCGATGTTGTGGTTCCGGCAAATTCCGCCGCTGCTTCAGGAAATACGCAAAATTTGGTTGAATACCGCGCTGTAAGAGGAGACACCCTTTTTGGTATTGCGCGTAACCATGGAATCACGTTGCAGGCATTATTGGATATTAACAGATTTCCTTCCAATCATGTACTTAGAGCCGGCGATATTGTAAGAGTGCCTGGTCAGAATACTGGAGCGGCAGCGCCGTCTCCTCCTGTAACAACGGGGGTTTATGCATTGCGCTGGCCTGTTACGCCGAAGGAAATTACCTACATGGTTGGTCAGATGGGCGTGGTTGTGGAAGGCGAGCAATATGAGTCTGTACTCAGTCTAACGCATGGTAATGTGGTTTCAGCAGGACCTTGGCGCAAATATGGAAGGGTTGTGATTATTGAAACTGCCGGTGGTTATTTTTATATGTACGGCGGCTGCGAAACTTTGTCTGTAAATGTAGGGGACAGAATTACGCCGGGAATGGAATTAGGCAGACTGGGTATAAATGCAGTTTCTGAAAAACCGCAGTTGTTTTTTATGGTTTTTCGAAGCGATACTCCGATTGATCCTGCAACAGCGCCGAGAGCATAAGATACATGGAGTTATATTGTTTGTAAAGGAGCAGAGGTAATGGAAGTTGGTGTTGATAAGATAGGGAAGCGGCTTCATGGAAAGCCGGGAAGATCAATAGACAAATCTAAAAAACTCAAGGTACAAAAAGAATCTGATCCCCTGGCATTGTATTTTAGGCAAATTTCAAAGTTTCCGCTCTTAACGCTTCAGGAAGAACAAAATATCGGCGAAAAAATTATCAGCCTTAGAGCAAAATTAAAAGAACTTGAATCGGAAAAAAAGAAAAATAAAGAGTTGGACATTACCGAAAGAAAAGCCGCTCTTGATAATACGCTTCTTCATTATAAAAATACAATGATCAATTCTAATTTACGGCTTGTTGTGTCTATTGCAAAAAATTACCAGCACCGCGGGCTTTCTCTTTTGGATTTAATTGATGAAGGAAATATCGGTCTTATCGAAGCTGTCGAACGTTTTGATTACACAAGAGGCTGCCGTTTTTCAACTTATGGCACGTGGTGGATAAGACAGGCAATTATCAAAAGCATAGCAGACAAGGGGCGCGTTATCCGCATACCCATTCATATGCTCAACACAATCAAGAGATGCTACTATGTTGCAAAACAGCTAACGCAGGACTTAGGCCGCGACCCCAACGAATATGAGCTTTCCGAATACCTTGGTATTCCTGTTTCCAAAGTAAAGGAAATTGTGAAGCTGTCGCAGGAAACCACAAGCCTTGACACTATCGTAGATGACGGGGATTTAACCCGCCTTGCAGATTTAATTAAAGACGACGCAAGGGCCGAACCGTTCGAAATGGTTTTTTCCATGACTTTGCAGGAAACCATGAGCGGAATATTATCGCAATTGTCGGACAGAGAAATGAAAATTATCCAGCTCCGTTTTGGATTAACAGGTGAAAACCCTCTAACGCTTGAAGAAACCGGAAAATACCTCGGAATTACACGCGAAAGGGTAAGGCAGATTCAGGTAAAAGCAATCTGGAAACTGCGCACCCTGCATGAACTGCGTGAGTTGAGGGAGAATTCGTAAAGCCCTGATATTATGATTTTCTTGTGTTTTCTTTTCTTTTCTTCTTTAGCTTTGATAGATAAGTGTTATGTACCCCTTTAACGGCTGTAACAATATCTTCTGTGTACTTTTCCAAAAAAGGATTAAAACTGTCCGGTAGTATGTTCTGAGGCTTTAACAGTTCATAGACTTCAATGTTAAAAATCCCTGCAAATTTTACCAAATTTATGGGGGATGCCCATTTTTTTCCCGTTTCAATATCACTTAAAAAATTTATAGAAATATTCAGTTTTTCAGCTAATTCGGCCTGTGTCCAGTTATACCGCCCCCGATATAGCTTAATATTGCTGCTTAAAACTTTTAAAAGTTCCCTTTCGGTCATATTCCACCTTTTAGCATAGGATAATTATTCTTTAGGCTTGACAAAATGACCAACATCATAAAGAATGATAATATCATGCGTTTAGATGGACACATCCATCAGTTAAACCCATGCACCGTTGGTGTATATAGATTATTGTTTTAAGGGCTGCGCCCATACCGCTCTGTGGCGGAATTAGAGGAGGTCATTTTATGAAACTGTTCAGTATTTTTACAGCTTTATTTTTATTGGCGGGGGTAAGTTTTGTTGCTGCACAAGACTTAATCATCATGAGAAACGGGAATATGATTGAGGCAAGAGTAATGGAAATATCTCCGACAGAAATCAGGTACAAGCATTTTGACAATCTGGATGGACCGACAATTGTCATTCCTGTAGCTAATATTCTTTCCATCAGATACGAAAACGGTAATTCCCAAATATTTAACGCTATCACTGATGTCGGGCAATCCAGTACTCCAGCAGATAACTCTGGAACTACGATAATAGATCCTGATAAATTTATTTTTGGATTTAATGTAAACCCATCCGGTCTTTTATTATTTGGGCCATCTGTCTGCTTTGAGCTTGGTAAAGGTAATTTTAACAGTGAAATAATTATCTTCCTGCCGCATAGTGGGATATTTGATGTAAATATTGGCGGTTTAATTACATTTAATTATTTTTGGCATGGCCGGCTTGGAGGCGCTTATCTGGGCGGAGGTATAGGAATTATTGATTATACTTATAGGTCCTATGGTACTGTCTGGTCCGTAATCAGTTTTACAATTGGGTTGAATGCCGGTTATAAATTTGTTACAAATTCTGGTGTTTACTTCCGTACCGGTGCTTATATTGGATATGAATCTTTTTATGGAGTCTATTTTAAACCGGATTTGACATTAGGCTGGACCGTACGGTAGCAGAGATAATTTCAAATATACCAGAATATTGAATTAACTTTGGAAATAATCAGAGTTTCATTATAAACGGCGTGGTAAATAGTGTCTGTCCATAGAGTCGATTACTTATGGGCAGACATTAAATAGTAAATAAATGGCGGCGAATAAATAATTTCCTATAGGCTTGTCGATCGTAGGGAGATATAGAGAATAATGTCCTTAAAGCTTTCCTGATAGAGCAGAGATCGAATGTATTAAAAAGCGGTAAGTCACATGATGAGTTTTTGAAGTTATATGATGTTAGCGGCTAATGTACATATTTAAATAATTCTCTGGCGTAATATTCACATATCAATTCGCCTCTGCTTGAAACTGCCTTAAAAAATTGGGATCGTCTCGGACAACTTCAAGTAAGCGGCGAGAGGCTCCTTCGGGTTTGTTTCTGCCGTTTTCCCATGCTTCTACTGTTTTGGGCGAGACGCCTATTGATCCGGCGAACAATACTTGGCTTAATCCGGTTTTTTGGCGTATTCGTTTGATTTCATTGTTATTGAAACTCATTACAGGCTTTATGGTCAGTTTTGTTTTTCGGGCGGTGATTTTTCCCTGCTGAACCTCAACCGAGCCTATATGGCGAAGGTTCCCCTCATGATAATCTACAGCTATAAAAAAAGGCTGTCCGAAAAATAACTTTTCGGACAGCCTCAGTTAAAAACGTCGGTAAAACTTAGCCAATTTCTGCTATTGGCTGTTGTGAAGCAACTTGTGTTCCCGGCGGGACAAGGAAACGTACTTTTCCTGCCGCTGTTGCTTTTATTTCCAATTCCATTTTCATGGATTCAATTATTACAACATTCTCGCCGGAAGAAACCTGCGCGCCTTCAGCTATACAGTAACGCAGGAGAGTTCCTGCAACAGGCGCCGGAATTACTACGCCGCCTGAGGGAACTGCCGCTGCCGGCGCTGCTGCAACAGGCGCGGGAGCTGCTTGCGGAACCGGCGCTGCCGGTGCCGCAACTGGTGCGGCGGCCACTGTACCTGCAGGAGACACTGTTACTGCATAATTTAATCCGTTTACATTTATGTTGTAACTTGCCGCCTGACCTGCCGCCGGAGCCGCAGGTTTTGCAGGCGCTGCAGGAGCGTCCGCTTCGGGTTTGAAAACCACAGGACCGTCTGCGCGTTTTTTGAAGAAATCTGGAGCTACCTTGGGGAACATCGCATAGGTGAGTACATCTTCCGGCGTTACTTCGCTTGTGCCGAGCAGCTTTTTTGTTTCTTCTTCAAGTTTGCCGTATTCTGAAGGAATATCATCCGCAGGGCGGTGGGTTATTTCTTTTTCCATTTTAAGGGCTTCAAGGGCTTTTTTTACAACTTCGGGGTTTTTCGGAGCGGGGCATGCGCCGTATTTGCCCGCCATGACATCCTGGAATTCGCCGGAAAGTTTGTTGTAACGTCCAAAGAGTACGTTAAACACAGCCTGTGTTCCGACAATCTGGCTTGTCGGCGTTACAAGCGGCGGATAGCCTGCGTCTTTCTGAACAACTGCAATTTCTTTAAGAACATCATCTATCTTGTCGGAAGCGCCCTGTTCTTTAAGCTGGCTTTCAAGATTGCTCAACATTCCGCCGGGAACCTGGCTCTTAAGGATTCTGGTGTCCGCGCCGAGGAAGCTGGATTCAAACTTTTTATAATTTTTGCGTATATCACGGAAGTATGCTGCAATTTCGAGTAACAGATCGATGTCATAACCTGTGTCGTATTCAGTTCCTTTGAAAATTTCCACCATTGATTCTGTCGGGCTGTGGCTTGTTCCCATCGACATAGAAGAAATTGTTGTGTCAAGAATTTCCGCTCCGGCTTCTGCGCATTTTACGAGAGTTGCAACGGACATACCCGTCGTTGCATGGGTGTGAATTTCCACAGGCAGGCTTGTTACTTTTTTAATTGCCTTTACAAGGTCGTAGCCTTCATAAGGTTTAAGAAGTCCCGCCATGTCCTTGATACAAATTGAATCCGCGCCGATGTCTACAAGCTGCTTTGCAAATTCTGCGTATTTTTCGATTGTGTGAAAAGGCGTTACGGCATACGAAATTGTTGCCTGAATGTGCTTTCCCGTTTTTTTTGCCGCTTCTGTTGCAGCCTTAAAGTTACGGGGATCGTTTACAGCATCAAAGATACGGAAGATGTCAACTCCGTCTTTTGCGGCATATTCGACAAATTTGGCGACAACATCATCTGCATAATGGCGGTAACCTAAAAGGTTCTGCCCGCGAAGCAGCATCATGATTTTTGTATTTGGCAGGGCTTTTTTAAGTTTTTTAAGCCTTTCCCAGGGATCTTCGTTTAAAAACCTTATACAGGAGTCAAAAGTCGCTCCGCCCCATCCTTCAAGGGCATAAAAGCCTACTTTATCGAGCTTATCGCAAATCGGCAGCATATCCGCAGTAACCATGCGGGTTGCAAACAATGACTGGTGTGCATCACGCAATACCAGATCTGTTAATTGTACTTTTGGCATCTTTTCCTTCCTTTATATCAGCAAATTTCTGTTTTTTACAGCTTATTCATATCATACATAAAAGATGAGTTTTTTTCAAGTGGTGAATAACTCTTTATGGATAGCGGCTTTGTAGTTTTTCCTCTACACTTCCAAGGCCGTCTTGCCCCTGGACAAGTGTTTTAATTCAGGCCGCTTTCAATGAAAGCCGCTTTCTTTTAATGTAAACGAAATTGTAGCGCGGGCATTTGCCATGAATGCTTCTTTAGGTTGAAAAGTAGAAAGTACCTTGCTGTAATATTGACGGCAGAATGATTCTTCCATCTCCTTTTCGGTTAGTCCTTTTTCTTTCATTTGCAAAATAAAATCACGGCAGGCGGTAGTTACGGCAAGGGCTCTTTCAAGATAGCCGTCTGCATCTTCGCTGCTGACAATGTTACGATGCGGTAATGATAAAAACTTGTATGGGATTTTCATGCATTTTTCAATTGAGTTAACTGCATCTGCATAACTTGTGAGATAGCCGGGGTATATGCTGCCATCCGGCATTAACACTCCCTGAGTTTCATTCAATATAAGCGCTTCGAGTTCAGGAATAAAAAAGCTCAGCGAATCTCTTGTGTGTCCCGGCGTTTCCAAAACTTCCACAGTAAGGCCGCCAAGAGAAATACTGTCGCCTTCCTTTACAATTATATCCCCACGGAACACATCATCGTTATATGCGGTATCAATTGTTATGTTATGAAGTTTGGCTGCAATATGAGACAACTCGCGAATAATGCGGCGCGGGGTGTCTTTTAACAATACTGCCGCCCCTTTTTCTGAAGTTACTGTACGCAGGTGCGGCCATTCTTTTTTGAAAAACGGCAGCGCTCCGATATGATCATAATGGGTATGCGTAAAAAAAATGTAATCCAGTGATTTTCCGTTCAGCGCGTCTTTTACTTTTTGAATTGTTTCAGCGGCGCAAAAAATCATACCGCAGTCAATAAGCGCGGTGTGTGTATCTCCAATCAGAAGATTTCCTTCACTTGAATCATGCGCGATGCAGTTAATGTAGTTGTTCATTTGTCGTTATCTCAATTTCCTGCGAAGTTTACGCCGCCGGTTTCGTTCTTTTGCGGCATCTTCCTTGTTAACAGGTTTTATTTCCTGTGCCTGACTGTAAACACGGATCACTTCACGATTCGGCAGGCGGGAAGTGATTATAAGCCAGACAACCCCAAACACCATCATCCAGAAACAAAGCACCTGCCCTGTAGAAAAACTAAAAAGCGGGTGGGCGTATGCTGTCGGCAAAGAAGTTCTTACAAATTCAATTCGGTAACCAAGATGAGCGTCCGGTTCGCGGAAATATTCTATTATAAAGCGGAAGAATCCGTAGCCGAGGAAATATATCCCCATGAGAAAACCCTTGAATGGTTTACGGTTACGCAAAACCCACATGATCGCCCAAAGGGCAATACCTTCAAACAGTGCTTCATAAAGCTGTGAAGGATGACGCGGCAGATTTACAAGCGCGCCTGTTATTTCAATTCCCGCCTTACCCGCAATTTCCTGAACCCATGCTTCACCTGCAGGAAGCGCAGTCGCATTGGGGAAAATCATTCCCCACGGCGCTGAGGTCGCTCTTCCGTAAAGCTCCTGATTGATGAAATTTCCAAGCCGCCCGAAAGTGTAGCCAAGAGCGATGCCGGTTGTCAGCATATCGGTAACTTCGCGGAATTCAAAACGCTTTACCTTTGTGTAAATTATGCCTGCAAGAAGTCCGCCGAATGCGCCTCCGTGATAACTCATGCCTTGAAGCCCTGTAAACTGACCGTTTTGGAACGGCCAGAAAATCAACCACGGCTGTCTTCTGTAAATATCGCTTGTATCGTAAATAAGTGTAGAAAAAATTCTTGCGCCAAGAATCAATCCAAGTATCACCCAGCAGAAAAGCCCTGAAAGATCATCATCTGTCATTGGGAAACGCCGTTCTTTTATTTGTATACGGTTTATGATAAATGCTGTTACAAATGCAAAAATGTACATAAGCCCGTACCATCGAACCGGAAGCCCCGGTATAATTTCCGGTTTTAACCATGCGGGAAAAGAGATCGATAAAAACATACTATACCTTTAACCCCTGCTGAACTGCTTTTGTTAATTTTAACTTTAAAAAGTTATTTTCTTTTTTTAATTTGGAAATTTCAAACTGCTGAGATTTTACTGTTTCGATTAAATCTCCCTGACTCATTGCGCCTGAGTGCAGGAGGTCTTCAACATATTCCATTTTAGAATCAAAATCAATTTCAGCTTCAAGTTCCGCTTCCTGAAAACTGTCGTCGATCTGTCTGTCATCCGGGGTGTATTCATCTTCGGGACTTTCAAGAATTTTATCCGCAATGCGGTAGATCGCCTGAGAGAGAATCGCCTGCGGCTTGTAAAGAATAATCGGAAGCCTTGATGAAAGAGCAATGTCCTGAAATGAATCGCGGTAGATTATTCCAAGATGTTCTATATTAAGACCAAGATACTCTTCGCAGGAACGGCGAATCTTCATCGCGACATCTGCATTTTTTGGTTCATCAACCATGTTCATGATAAGTCGCGGACACAGAATATTCAGACGCTGCATAAATTTTTCATAGGAAACAGGATCGATCTTTTTTATTTCCGGCAAAATTTTTGGTATGTAAAGTTTTGAGTGCCCCGCGCCGTCTTTGCGGATTTTTTCAAGATGCGTTCGTGCAGGAGATCCTTTTACAAATGAATTAAACATTAAACGAAAAACTGTGTTCTTTAAAAATACGTAGGCGTTTAATACTGCTGTTACAGCAGGAGCGGAAGCTACAATACCCTGATTGGAAAGCAGAAAAAAATCCAAAATAGATTGATGAGTTCCTGCTCCCAGATCCATGATGAGGATATCAGTATCTTCATGTAATGCAAGCAGTCTTTTTACAAGCGCTTTGCGCTGGGCTGCGCTTAAGTTTGCAGTTCCCGGAATTTCATTATCGCCGGGAATGAAACGAAGGCCGCGTACATTTGTGTCCGCAATCACATTGTTAAAATCTGATCTTGTGTTGTTAAGGAAAGTTCCTATACCAGCCTTCGGCGCATGATGGCCAAGTACAAGGTGAAGATTTGAAGCGCCAAGGTCGAGGTCTGCAAGTACAACCCGCTTTCCTGCTTGTGCAAATGCAACGCCTAAATTCGCCGCGACAAGGGATTTTCCCACCCCGCCTTTTCCGCTTGCAATTGGAATAATACGCATTAATTTTCCTCCGTCTTGGGTTCGTCCTGGATATATTCGTCCGATTTCCCGGTCGATTCTTCTTTTATTAAAGGATTTTCTGTTATCAGTTTAACATCTTTCCCAATAAGCAAAATAGCAGCAAGGGCAAAAAAATCACCGCTTAGCAAAACCCCCCCGATCATTGTAAGGCGCATGGAAATAATGGAAAAGAGCAATAATGTAAAAATACCTATACATTTTCCCGCTGTAAAAAGAGGAACATATGCCCTGTAACGGATTGTATCAAGGCATAAAAATAAAACCATAAGCGGAAAAAGTACCGATGCAGCCGCAAAAACCATGTTTGTAAAGTTTGATGAATTATACCCCTGTAAAATCATGTACCCTGCAAGAACCAGGATTCTGATACATTCATAAATGAAAAGCACAGGCTTTACGATGGATACAACCTTCATATATAGAAAATAAAGGGAGAAAGGATAATAATCAAGGGGGGATTTATGGGTTTTGATGTTGAATTTTATTTTATCTATTCTGAAAAGCAATAAATTGCCCAAGCCTGTTTGTGCCTTCTACCGTAACTGTTCTATCTCTTCCGCCTTCTCTGTAACTTACGATGACATCATTTTCATCTATCGACCTTATATTGATTACTACAACTTCGGAAGGAAACACGCTAAAAGAATATTCCTGCCCTGCGGTAAGAGTCATGGTTAAATCCTTTGTGACTGTTCCTTCGTGGATATAGGGATTGTCATAGAAGTCTGAATTTCTTTCATCGGCAGACCAAAACCGCGAACCTGAATAAATATTTTCATTGATCCTTCCGTTAATTCTTAAGACCGCGCTTCCGCTGACAATACTTATGCTTCTTCCAACGGTTATTTCTGAAGATGCTGCTCTTGTATGCAAACAGGAAACAGACAAAACCAGAGGTATAATAAAAATGAATAAATAAAATTTTCTTTTAACCATAAGTTTCCTCCATATCTGATATAAATGGCGGATCTGCCCCGTTACGTGTACACACAATTGCTGCAGCCTTGTTAGCAAACGCCAGTGCATCGTTTAATTCAACTTCACCTAAAGCGGCAATTGCGTCAGGCGACAATTTTCCTCTTTTATCAAGGAAGGAAATCAGCGCGCCTTGAAAAGTGTCTCCTGCACCGACAGTGTCAATCAGCCCGGTAATGGGCGCGGGAGGAGAACTTACCTTTAACAAAGTTCCGTCATCGCGCCGAAGCAATGCAGCCGCGCCTTTAGCGCCGAGTGTTGCAATTGCAAGGCGGGCGCCAAGATCAATAATTTTCTGCAGGGCATGGTCCGTTTCCAGCCCGGGATAGATATACTCAAAATCTTCGCTGGAGATTTTTGCTATGGTACAGACTCTCATCCATTTTTCAAATCTTTTTAGATATGCGCCTCGGTCTTTGATCATAAAGCTGCGGATGTTTGGATCAAAAACAATCACCCTGTTATTTGCAGCTTCCTTCAATATAAAAGATTCGATAGTTGTTGCGATTGGTTCCATGTTCATTGATACCGAACCGAAGACTATGCAGTTTACATCATCAGCCAATTGAGCCGGAAGATCGTCTGCTGAAAGTAATTTGTCTACGGTTCCTTCTTCATAGAACGCATACTGCGGGTCTTTGCCTTCTTCGGTTTTTATAAATGCCAAAATCGGGTTTTCATCACAGCGCAGAAGAAGATCGTGATTTACATTATTTTCTTTTAGACGCTTTACCTGCAAATCGCCAAAAAAACTTTTGGAAATCCTTCCAAGAAATGAAACAGGCGTTCCAAGCCTGCCGATTGCAATGGATGTGTTATAACTGCACCCTCCGGGCAGGGGCAGAAAAACATCCCCCAAACCTTCGGCACGGCGCTGAAACATATCAATTACCGCTTCGCCTATACATAAGATCATTGCAGAGTCTCCTTCATTATTATATCATAGAAATTGATGTATGCGTAATATATTGAAAAGTTTTGCCGGGAGTTATAAATATGTTTGATATAGAAGTTTTGGACACAACACTAAGAGACGGCGCTCAGGGCGAGGGCATTGTGTTTTCCGTGCGCGATAAAATCGCTGTAACGGAAACGCTCGATGAGCTTGGCGTATCGTGGATCGAAGCGGGAAACCCCGGGAGCAATCCAAAAGATTTGGAATTCTTCAGGCTTGCGTCTTCTCTTAAATTGACGAATGCAAAGCTCTGCGCTTTTGGTTCTACCCGAAGGAAGGGCGTTAAAGCATCCGACGACAGCCGTCTTGGGTCATTGCTTGATGCCGGAACTCAAGGTATTGCTGTTTTCGGCAAAAGCTGGGATTTTCATGTAAGCGAAGTTTTGAAAGTGCCGCTTCAAGAAAACCTTGATATGATCAGCGAAACCGTCGCCTTTCTAAAAAGCGAAGGGCGCATTGTACTCTTTGACGCGGAGCATTTTTTTAACGGTTTTTCCGCGAATCCTGAATATGCGCTGTCTACGGTAACAGCCGCTCTTGAAGCGGGAGCCGACCGCATTGTGTTATGCGACACAAACGGCGGAACGTTTCCCCATGCGGCAAGCGCGGCAGTGCAGGCGGTTGCCCTCGAAGTGAAAAAAATAAAGCCGGATGCAGTTATCGGAATTCATGCGCATAACGACTGCGGTGTTGCAATTGCGAACACAATCGCCGCAGTGCGTGAGGGCTGCAATCATGTGCAGGGGACGCTTGTCGGCTTTGGCGAAAGGTGCGGAAACACTGCGCTTGCCGCTCTTATTCCTTCGCTTGAACTTAAAATGGGTAGGCGTTGTCTGCCGGAAGGAAACCTTGTCCGCATTGGAGAGATGACGCGGAGAATCGCAGAAATTGCAAATGTAAATATAAGCGACGATATGCCCTATATCGGAGCGCATGCTTTTTCGCACAAGGCGGGGATGCACACCGACGGCGTATTAAAGACAGAGAGGTCGTTTGAACACATAAACCCCGCCGATGTCGGAAACGAGCGCCATCTTCTGATGAGCGAAGTCGGCGGCCGTTCCGCCCTTGTTAATCGTGTCAAAAAAATTGAACCGGCTGTGCATAAGGATCATCCTGCAATTATCACGTTAGCTGAAAAATTAAAAAACCTTGAAGCGGAAGGCTTGGCTTATGAAGGAGCCGATGCAAGTCTTGAAATATTAATAAGAAAAGAGCTTGGAAAATACACACCAAAGTTCAACCTTGAAGGATATCGCGTAATGAGCGAACATCCGGCAAAGGGGACGCTTGCCTGTTCACATGCCTGGGTAAAAGTTCTGGTTGACGGCCAGCACGAAATTGCAGCAGATGAAGGAGTCGGCCCTGTCGGCGCACTCGACGGCGCTCTTCGCCGCGCGTTGACGCGCTTCTATCCAAGCCTTGAAAAGATGCGCCTTGAAGATTACAAAGTCCGCGTTATTGACGGAAAAGAAGCGACTTCGGCAAAGGTACGTGTATTAATTGAATCAACGGACGGGAGCCGAAGCTGGAACACAGTCGGCGTTTCTGCGGATATTATCGAAGCGAGCTGCACCGCGCTTGCAGATTCAATCGAATTTATGCTAATCAACGGAGAGGGAAGGGAATAAAATGGAATTTGTTAATCTTCACCACATAGTTAAAGAGACGTTATTCGACATTCTTATCGTAAAGGAAATTACCGGCGGAGTATACAACGGCGAACGCGGAAGGCTTGAAGGTCCCTGCGAAAAAGACCTTTGCAAATGCAGAGAAGCATTCGACACCGAAAGATATTCATGGAAACAAATCGAAGCAGCACTTCGCATTGGTTACGACCATGCACAGCAGCGCGGCAAAAAGCTCTGCATTGTGGACAAGGCGGATAAACTGGAATCCTCGCGTCTTTGGCGTGAAGTCGCAGAACTTGTAATAAAGGATTTTCCGCAGATAGAAACAAGTTTCCTTTATGTTGATGAAGCCGCAGGACAGCTTGTCAGCGCTCCGCAAAAGTTTGATGTAATTGTAACAACAGGTTTGTTTGGCGACATTCTTTACAGTGAACTTTCTGCGTTAGCTGCCATGTGAAATAAAACAATGGAGTAAAAATGAAAAGTATAATTCCAATACGTGAAAAATGGAAATCGTCCATGACCGACAGGGAAAGATTTAACAGGCAGATGCATTATCAAAGCGTTGACAGATCTTTCAACATGGAATTCGGCTACTGGGATGAAAACTTTGTCGAATGGGATATATTTGCGAATAACGATATCAAAAACAATGGTGAGGCGGATATCTTCTTCTCTTTCGACCGGATAGAATCAATTGGCGGCGCTACTTTTATGAGTCCGCCGATAGAAGAACGTGTGGTTGAGGTTCGCGACAATAAGCGCATAATTATTAATCAAGACGGGCTTCTTGCAGAAATTCTCCCCGAAGGCAGCGGAAGTACAATTCCTCGTTTTATAAAAGCTTCGGTTACAACGCCGGAAGACTGGAAAGAAATGAAGGAAAAACATTTTGACATCAATCATTCTGGCCGCGTTATCAATATAGAAGAAATAAAAAAACGCATCCCGCCCGATGAAGGCCGGGATTTTCCCCTTGGTATTTCCTGCGGCTCGATGATAGGCAAGATAAGGGATATGCTCACCTTTGAAGGTCTTGCCTACGCTATTTACGATTATCCTGAAATGATTGAAGACATGGTTGAAACAGTCTGCCTTATTGTTGAAGATTCACTTGATCAGCTTCTCCCTCATTTTAAGTTTGATTTTGCATCGGGCTGGGAAGATATTTGTTTTAACCACGGTCCGATTGTTTCGCCGGATTTTTTTAAGGAAGTTGTTGTACCCCGATACAAACGTATAAATAAAAAACTAAAAACCCACGGCATCGACATTTGGTACACAGACTGCGACGGCGACGTCCGGTTGCTGCTTCCAAGTTTTCTGGAATGTGGAATCAACTGCCTTTTCCCCTACGAAGTTAATAGCTGCACCCACCCGGGAGAACTCCTCGATCAGTACGACGGCTGCCTTCGCATAATGGGCGGCGTGGATAAAATGCGTCTCGGCGAAGGGCAGCAGGCTATCAAGAAATATCTTCAATCCCTTGAAAAACATGTAGCAAAAGGCGGCTACATTCCCTTCTGCGATCACCGCTGTCCGCCAAATGTAACACCTGCAGATTATCTGTACTATCTTGACTTAAAAGAAAAAATGTTTGGCATGGGGTGATGCCAGTATTGCAATGAAAAGAGAAATCGCACCTTCGGTGCGGAGAAAGCGGCACAAAGTGCCGATGAAAAAAGGAAGACCTTGTTTGGCAGCTTTTGGGTGAGTAGCTGAGCTTTCCTTCTTTTTTCTTTTTTATCTTTTCTTTTTTCATTTGTCATGCTATATTCCTTATATGACTGTAACTATTGAAGTTATTAACCAAGGTTCGCTTAATCTGCTGCGAAACATGGAAAGTTTGGGACTTATCCATTTAACCCATCCTGTTTCCCATAACTTTGAAAAAGTTGAACTGCAGGAAAAGCACGCCAACCGCTGGCTGCGCGGTTGCTGCAAAAACCTGCCCAAAGGCTCTGTAGACGATTTCCTCGCAAATTGCCGTGCCGACAAGGAGCGGGAGTTTGCCATCGAAAAGCGTCAACAGGAAGAACGTGTCCGCTATGAATGATTATCTTCTTGACGCTTGCGCTTTGATTGCGCTTTTCAATGATGAAGATGGAGCGGTTGTTGTCAGCGATCTTCTTGATCGGGCAAAACTCGGAGAAATTACAGTAAGCATTAATGCTGCCAATTTGATCGAGGTCTATTATGACCGCATTAGGGTGATCGGCTCTGCTAAGGCTGATGCAATCATTCGAGAAATGCAAGACACATTTCCGCTCTCCATCATTGAAACCATTGATTTTAACATTGTCCGTGAAGCTGCCTGCCTTAAGGCTCTTGGTAAAATGTCTTTTGCTGACACGATTCTTGTTGCAACAGCCATTTGTACCGGCGCAACTATTGTTTCTTGCGACCATGTCGAACTTGGACCAATTGAACGGCAGGGAAATGTTCCTTTTCTCTGGATACGTCCGCAATTTTAACATCTCTAAAAACATATTTTCTCTTTTCATTCTTCAATCCAAAAACAGGGGGCATAAATAGCCTTGTTATGTCTGCATAAATAAGCTTGTTATGCATGCATAAATAGCCTTATTATGCATACATAAATAAGCTTATTATGCAGACATAAGCCGTTATTGTATGGTATAGGCGGCTTCCGACCATAATTCTCTGGTGTTTTTGAGGATTGCCATGCCGTTTTTCGCCGATGTTTGGGTTACTATCTTAATTCTATGGGGATAAGTGCTGTTAAAACCTGTCGGGACAATGGCTTTGAGTGTTTTCGGCTCGTTTACGGCTATTATTTCCGCTTTTGGCGACTGCCCTCCGCCTGCTACTGGTACGAAATACAAGCCGATTGTGTCGTGGTTGTCCTCTGTGCCGTCAATTTTTAAGCCCCAGCCTCGTATGGTGATCAGGTTGCCTTGTGTCAATACTTCGTCAACTATGCCTCACGGCAAACGCATGAAAGAAATCATTGAACAGCGGAGAACAAAACATTAGCCATAAACTCGGCATCGTACAAACATTTACGCCGTTTACGCGCCAAACTCATTTTAGCAGGATACAGTCT
>Ga0099364_10002561_pt1 | contig 28898 bp, 24 predicted proteins | sample TergutTh196P3_FD_73070 | JGI IMG/M metagenome (GOLD analysis project Ga0099364, IMG submission 73070) | Microcerotermes parvus P3 segment gut microbial communities from Pointe-Noire, Republic of the Congo - Th196 P3 | ecosystem: Host-associated > Arthropoda: Insects > Digestive system > Gut ...
CAGGCGTGGGTAAGACGGAGCTTGTCAAGCTCCTTGCGGGGGAGCTTTTTGAGACCCCCGAAACCCTCATACGCCTTGACATGAGCGAGTTCATGGAGAAACACGCTGTGTCGCGGATAATCGGTTCACCTCCCGGTTATGTGGGCTATGATGAGGCGGGACAGCTTACGGAAAAAGTGCGGCGCAAGCCCTATTCCATCCTGCTTTTTGACGAGATTGAGAAAGCCCATCCCGACGTGATGAACATCCTTTTGCAAATTCTCGATGAGGGCAAAATCACCGATGCTCATGGGCGTACAGTGGATTTTGGCAACACAATCATTGTCATGACAAGCAACGCGGGCAGTGACCGCAAGGAGAACGCCTTGGGCTTTGGTAAGATGCGCGAGGATTTTGCGCGGGAAAAGGCGCTGTCTTCCCTAAAGGACTTCTTGCGTCCGGAATTCATCGGACGTGTGGATGAGATTGTCGTTTTCCGTGACCTTGACGGTGAAGACTACGAGAAAATCGCCGCGCTGATGTTGGGCGAGCTTGTAAGTCCCCTTGAGGACAAGGGTATCGCTTTTTCCTGGACTGCCGATGTACCCGCCTTTATCGCCGCCGATGCGGGCAGAGGCGGCCGCGGCGCAAGGGATTTGCGCAATATCCTGCGCAAGGGGGTCGAGGACAAAGTGGCGACGCTCCTTGTGAACAATCTAGACGAGCGTCTGAAAGGGATTAGTGTTTGTGTTGAGGACGGTGTGTTACAGGTACGCAAGGAGGTAACAGGGAATCAGGAAACAGGAAATAGGGGACAGGAGTGAGGGATTAAAACACCTGCTAATCAAAAAAATAACATACTAAAAGAGGTAGAAGCAATGTTCAACAATTTTTGGGACGCGGCAAAATTCATCGAAAGTTATGACCCTGAAACGGCAAAATCCATGACGGCGGAACTTGTACGTCAACAGCAAAACATTGAGCTGATTGCATCGGAAAACATCGTGTCGCCCTATGTAATGGGGGCGATGGGCAGCGTGTTGACCAACAAATACGCCGAGGGCTACCCCTCAAAACGCTATTATGGCGGCTGCCAGTGCGTTGACGTGACCGAGGAGCTTGCAATCAAACGCGCCAAAGAGCTTTTCGGCGCGGACTATGCCAATGTACAGCCACACAGCGGCGCCCAGGCAAACATGGCGGTCTACTCCGCCCTCTTGGATGTGGGCGACACGGTGTTGGGCATGAGCCTTGCCTGCGGCGGTCACCTCACTCACGGCAGCCCCGTAAACATGAGCGGCAAGCTCTATAATTTCGTGCCTTACGGCGTAAATGACGAGGGCTTTTTGGACTATGACGCCTTGGAAAAACAAGCGCGTGAAATATGTCCCAAACTGATAGTGGCGGGTGCTTCCGCCTATGCTCGTGAAATTGACTTCGAGCGTATAGGTAGTATCGCAAAGTCGGTTGGGGCACTATATATGGTGGATATGGCACACATTGCGGGGCTTGTCGCAGGGGGAGAGCATCCCTCTCCGGTACCCCACGCGGACGTGGTGACAACCACCACCCACAAGACCCTGCGCGGTCCGCGCGGCGGCTTGATACTGGCGAAAGAGAAATTCGCACTCGCCGTTAATAAGGCGGTTTTTCCGGGAAATCAGGGCGGTCCCCTCATGCATATTATCGCGGCGAAATCCGTGTGTTTCCACGAGGCACTCAAGCCTGAATTTGCCCAGTACGCAAAACAGGTCAAGGCAAACGCCAAGGCACTGGCGGCGGCGCTTTTGGCGCGGGGCATCAATTTGGTGTCCGGCGGTACGGACAACCACCTCATGCTTTTAGACTTGCGAACCCTTGGTTTGACGGGCAAGGAGCTTGAGCACCGCATGGATGAAGTGCGAATCACCGCCAACAAAAACGCCATCCCCAACGACCCGCAAACGCCCTTTGTCACGAGCGGAATTCGCCTTGGCACGGCGGCAGTGACCACACGCGGTTTTGCTGAGAAAGACATGGACATTATTGCCCAATGCATCCACCTTTGCGCCACGGACTTTGAGAACAGCCGCGCCGCAGTGCTTGAAAAAGTTGAGGAGCTTTGTTCGCGGTATCCGATCTATTAGAGCCTGTCAACGCGAGAGCATCTCTCCTTATTCTCAGCCACCCTTGACTTTTTTAGAGAAGTAGTGTATAATTATTCACGTTTTCTGTATAATTATGCATTCGCTATGTGGACATCACGTATCCACATAGCTAAGACAAGGAGAAACTCATGAAACATCTGCTGAAAATGCTCGACCTTTCCAAGGAGGAAATCGTCGACATCCTGGATCTCGCGGACAAACTGAAATATCAGCGCGCCCACGGTGTCCCCCACCCGCGCCTGGCAGGAAAAAGCTTGGGCATGGTCTTTGCCAAGGCGAGTACCCGCACGCGCATCTCCTTTGAGGCGGGAATGTTCCAACTGGGCGGGCAAGCGCTGTTCCTCAGCGCGGCAGACTTGCAAATGAACCGGGGCGAGCCTGTGGAGGACACCGCTCGGGTGTTGTCCCGCTATTTGGACGGCATAATGATTCGTACATTCAACCAACAAGAGGTTGAAGATTTGGCAAAACATGGGGACATTCCTATAATCAATGGATTGACAGATTTTTCTCATCCTTGCCAAGTTTTGGCGGATTTGATGACCATTCGGGAGCATAAGGGCTTGCTTGAAGGGCTGAAATTATGCTATGTGTGTGACGGCAACAACATGGCGAATTCCCTGATTGTAGGCTGCTTGAAGATGGGAATGCGTGTCAGTGCCGCCTGTCCCGTGGGCTATGAGCCATGGCTTGAGGTGCAGGATTTCGCCAAGGGCAACCCCGACTTTTTCCTCACTACCGAAGCTCTTGAGGCGGCGGCGGGAGCGGACATTCTCGTCACAGACGTGTGGGCTTCAATGGGACAGGAGGATGAAAAAAACAAGCGGCAGCAAGTCTTTGCGGGCAAGTACCAAATCAACAGTGAACTCCTTGCGGCGGCAAATCCCAACGCCATGGTACAGCACTGTCTGCCCGCCCACAAGGGCGAGGAAATTACCCACGAGGTCTTTGAGGCACACGCCAAAGAGATTTTTGATGAGTCAGAAAATCGTCTCCACGCCCAAAAGGCGGTTATGGTTATGCTGCTAGAATCTTAGAAGCTGTAATTGTCTGTTTAATCTGCTGAATACAGTTTCTTTAGAACATAGCCTCTGATATAAGGAGCAAACATGATTATAGAGTACCAAGGGTTATCCCAAATAAACGGTCCCCTTGTAGTGATTAAGGGCGTGGCGGACGCCGCCTATGATGAACTTGCCCAGTTGCGCCTTAGCGACGGCAGTGTGCGTGACGGGCGTGTGGTGCGTATTGAGGGCGACACCTTGGTACTTCAGGTTTTCGAAGGGACACGGGGACTGTCCTTGGAGAATACCCGCACCCGCTTCACAGGCAGAGCCATTGAACTGCCCCTCTCAATGGAGCTTTTGGGCAGGGCGTTTGACGGCATTGGACGACCCGCCGATGGGCTTGGCTCGGTCTATGCCGAATGTCGCCGCGACATCAACGGCGCGCCCATGAATCCTGTTTCCCGGGTCTATCCCCAGAACTACATCAACACGGGCGTGTCTTCAATCGACGCCTTGGCGACCTTGATTCGCGGACAAAAACTGCCTATTTTTTCCGGATCCGGGCTGAAACACAATGAACTTGCTGTACAGCTTGTACGTCAGTGTGCTATTGACGATTCCCAGGGCAAGGACAATTTTGCCGTGGTTTTCGCCGCAATGGGGGTTAAAAACGACGTTGCACAGTATTTTCTGGACTCCTTTGATAACGTGAGAAGTCGTGTTGTGAGCTTCATCAACAGGGCGAGCGACCCAATAATCGAGCGTATTGTAACGCCGCGCTGCGCCTTGACGACAGCAGAATACCTCGCTTTCGACAAGGGTATGCACGTATTGGTGATAATGACGGATCTCACCTCATACGCCGAGGCGTTGCGGGAATTTTCCTCTAGCAAGGGAGAGATTCCGGGGAGAAAAGGCTTCCCGGGCTATCTTTACAGCGACCTTGCCAGTCTTTATGAACGCGCGGGAATTATTACCACTAGCGGGGGTTCGGTGACGCAAATCCCAATCCTCACCATGCCCAACGACGACATCACCCACCCAATTCCCGACCTGACCGGTTACATCACCGAGGGGCAGATTGTCCTTGACCGCGAGCTTGACGGCGCTGGGATTTACCCCCCTGTTAGCGTACTTCCTAGCCTTTCGCGCCTTATGAAAGACGGCATAGGCGACGGTTTTACCCGCAAGGATCACGCCGACCTTGCCAATCAGCTTTTTGCCTCCTATGCCAGGGTGCAGGACGCCAAGGCTCTCGCTTCTGTTATCGGCGAGGACGAGTTGAGCGTCAATGACCGCAAGCTGTTGGAGTTTGGGCGTGAATTTGAGAAGTGTTTCCTCAGTCAGGGTTACAGCGAAAACCGCTCCATCTCACAAACGTTGGATTTGGGTTGGCAGCTACTCTCCATCCTGCCACGTGAGGAGCTAGACAGGATTGACGATGCGTTGCTTGATGAATTTTTGCCATGAGCGCTATCTATATCCATGTACCATTCTGCGCAAAAAAATGCCCGTACTGCGATTTTTATTCCCTGCCCGCCACGGAAAAAACAAAGGACAAATACCTCGCCCGCCTGTTGGAACTTATCCCCGCAACGCCTTTTGACACGGTGTATCTAGGCGGGGGTACACCGTCACAGTTGGGGACAAAACGCCTGTTGGAAATCACAAACGCTGTGAATTTCACCGCCACGGCAGAGGTCACACTGGAATGCAACCCCTCAGACACACCGAACCTTGACCTCGCCGCCCTGCGCCGCGGGGGTTATAATCGCGCGTCTTTGGGACTGCAATCCGCTGTGGACAGGGAGCGGAAAATCCTCGGCAGATCGGGAAAGGCGAGCGAGGTTTCGCTCGCAATAAGCTGCTTAAAAGAGGGAGGTTTTGATAATATTTCCCTAGACATTATGCTCGGTATCCCTGAACAGAGCGCCGAAAGCTTGGTAGAAACACTGGAGTTCGTTCGAAAGGCGGAAGTTCAGCACGTCAGTGCCTATATGCTGAAAATTGAGGAGAACACACCATTTCACGGGCAAAATCTCCCACTGCCCAACGACGTTCCTCTCTATTTTCAAGCCTGTGAGCAACTTGAAAAGCAGGGTTTCAGGCAGTATGAGATTTCCAATTTTGCCCGCAAGGGCTATGAGAGCCGCCACAATCTGGGCTATTGGCAGTGTGAGGAATATTTAGGACTGGGACCCGCTGCCCATTCGTTTATTGAGAGCAAGCGCTATTATTTTCCGCGGGATTTGTCGGGATTTATTGACGGAAACCACATGATTTTTGACGGCGACGGCGGCGACTTCGAGGAGTACGCCATCCTTGCCCTGCGTCTGACGGAGGGCTTGCGAGAGGACAAAGTCCGCCGCCGTTTCGGTCATGGTATCCCTGCAAAGACCCACCAAGCCGCGTTGAGGCTTGCCCAACACAGCTTGGTGATTGTTGACGATGAGGGTGTTCGTCTGACGCGGCGGGGATTTTTGGTGTCCAATAGCGCAATGGTGGATTTAGTGGGAGCTTGAAAGGCGAGATACACAATTGAGGATTGAAGTTCAGGATCTCACCTTTGTGTTTTCCTCGTTACTCTACAGCTCCAAAATCTCTTTAATCGCCGCATGGAAGCGGTCGTCGCCTGGGATTTTCTTGGGGTTAGGTTTGTCGATGAACTCAGTATAGTCCTTCTTTTTCTTCTCGACATTGCTTTGGAACCTTGAGATTACCTCAATCAACGCTTCGCGGGTTGGCGCGTTCTCAAGGACGCTCACGCCGTCCAAAATCACGCTGACACTGTCCGTGGGAGCCACGTTTTCAATGTCAATAGCAAGGGTGTCGCCGCCGATTATTGTGTAGTCTGCTAGGTTGTTGTTCTTTTTTACGGTGATGGTCTTTACCCCTGTGATGTCGCGGAAAGACAGGCGATATTTGCGTTTTAACGGCACAAGCCCAGTGTCGCCCTTTTCTGATTTCGGCGCGATAGCAAAGAATAGGCTCTCGCCCTTTTCCTCTACAGCAAACTGAGTCTCGTGGTACGCCCCCGCCTTGTAGTCAAAGCTCTCGCCGTCATCCTCGTAAAGGGTGTAGTTGTTATCCCCGCGCCAAACCCAAATTTCAAGCTCGGCAGGATTGCTCCAGTCATTCTTTTTCCCGTCCATAGACAGCGGTACAATTGCCCCCGCAGGCGCGAAAACGGGTATGCTCTCAAGTCCGCGGCAGACAGTAATCTCCCTGCCGCCCTCATAGATTCGCCCGTTGAAAATGTCCGTCCAACGCCCCTTGGGCAACCACACGCGGGTGGCGGCAAAGGTTGTTTTCGGATCGATTTGGCTAGTGACAGGCGCGGCTAGCAGCTGTGAGCCAAAGTAGTATTCGTTGCCATAGCGGTAAGCGGGTTTATCCTCGGGATGGCAGTAATACAGCGGCTCGCACAGGGCGATGCCTTGGGTGTGGGAGCGGTGATTTTCCGTGTATATGTAGGGCAAAAGGCGGTGGCGCAGACGCAGTGCATCGATGGTACGGGCACAGACATCGTCGCGGAATTTCCAAGGCTCTTTGCCCATGAACTCGTTGCTAGTGGAGTGAAGGCGCATGATTGGGTTGAATACGCCGAACTGCACCCAACGCAGATAAAGCTCGTCGTCCTTGCTGCGGTGCATATGCCCGCCAATGTCGTGGCTCCACCAACTGTAGCCGATATTTGCGGCGTTGGCGGTGAAATAAGGCTGAAACCTCAGAGCCGCCCAAGTGATGAAGGTATCGCCGCTGAAGCCCAAGGGATAACGATGTGAACCGGGACCTGCGTAACGGGACATAATCAGAGGACGTTTGCTCGACGCCTTCGCCCGCCTTGTGTCCGTGTTCTCCTCTTTACTCACTCCTGAATTCTGATCCCTGTTAGGTTGCCGCTTATTGTCCAAAGTGTGATAGTGATTCAGTGCCCACAGGGGGTCAAGTCCCGGGATGTTGGTTTTTGTGCCCTGCTGCCAGTCAATCCACCAGAAATCAACTCCCGCATCCTCATATGGTTGGTGGAGATGCTTGAAGTAGTTCTCCACAAACTTGGGGTCGGTGATGTCAAAGGAGACCTGACGTCCGTTTGTCACACCCATCGCTTTGGCGAGTCCATCATATGGTTCCTCAAAGGCGCGGACGCCGTCGGCAGGGTGTAGGTTCAGGGTGACTTTTCGCCCCTGCTCCTGTAATGTACGCAAAAAGCCTTTCCAGTCGGGGAAGAGATCCGTGTCCCAACTGTAGCCCGTCCATCCGCTCTTTTGGTATGGATTAATCTTACTGAGTATGCGCCGTTTGGGATCCTCAATGCGGTATTTTTCCTTGGGGAAACGGGAGAGATCAACCCAGTGCCAGTCCATGTCCACCGTTGCTACAGCGATAGGGATCTCTTCCTCGTCAAATCTTGCCATCAACGACAAATATTCATCTTGTGTATACGCCTTGTATCTGCTCCACCAGTTAGACAGGGCATAGCGGGGGATAAACGGAATTTCACCGGTCATGGCGTAAAAGTCTCTCAAACACTCCCGATAGTCGTGACCATAGGCGAAATAATATAAATCCGTTCCCTTGTTTTTTCGCGGGGAGATATGGGAAAAGCTATCAATCAACAGGGAGTCGTCCTCCATCATCGTCAAACCCTGGCGGGAAATCAGTCCGTTCCCTAGGCGCGCGGCGCCCATTCGACCGTCAAGAGTGCGGCAAGTCCCCTTGAGGTTGCCCTCATTAGCATCGGTGACAGTCCGCCCCGTATCTTTGAGGTATACGCTTTTAAGCTTGCCGTCACTGGCGCGGCAGGAAAATTTGATATCGCATGTGTCAACGACAATCCGCCCGCCTTCCTTGCGGATATTCGCCTGTGGGTCGGCGAATTGAGGTGAGGTTCTGTGCCAGATGATTTGTGTGGCGTCATCTGTGAACACGCGGTTTTTGGAGTATTCCACGCGGACGATGCGGCTTGTAACGACGCTGACGCGTACCCGCTCGAACACCATTGCGTTTTGCGTTGGGACATGGGGACTCAGTTCCAGTGCGTAATTTTCCTTGAAATAATTCATGTTTCCTCCAAGTAATGAAGATAGATTTCTTTAGAAGTAATTATAACACAGTTTCCTATTGAAATGCAAGTGGGCGATGAGAATTGGCTCATCTCTCACCTCACTGTCAATTATATCATTTTCACCGTAAGAAGAAAAGAGCCTGAGCAAAAATGCCGCTTGACAAATTCCCCTCTATGCTGTATAATACTCATTGTACGCAGGGGCATGATGTAATTGGCAACATGGCAGTCTCCAAAACTGCTCTTTCGGGTTCAAGTCCTGGTGCCCCTGCCAGATGGTTGTTAACGCTCGCGGGAATCTCAGCAAGCGTCCGCATTTAAGATATTCCAATAGGATTACTTCCCCGCGTTGTTTTTATTTGCAACGCGGTCTTTTCTGAACAAGTCCGACAACGAGGTGGAAAAATTGAAAATAAAAGCCCTTTTACGCAAAATTTTGGCATCCAATCCTATGCTTGCGGGGTTGAGTTTTTTACTCGCTGTGGCGATTTGGCTCGGGATTACAGTAAGCTTCGCGCCCTTGGAACAGAGGGTTTTCCCCCGCGTTCCGATAATCATCGACAGCGCGATGGAGGCGGGCGATTTGGAGGCTTTCATCCCCACCGATGGACTTTTTGTGGACGTCACCGTGGAGGGCAAACGCTATGTCCTCAACGAGATGAGCGCTGAGCAAATTACCGTCCGCGCCGGTGCGCCCATAACGGGCACGGCGGGTGTACGTTCTCTGCGCTTGAGTGCCAGTAACTCCTCCCGCAGTGATTTTCAGATTCTGGAACTCTCACAAACAGAGGTAAATGTTCTTTTTGACGAACGCCGCGAGCATGAATTTCAGCTTGAACCCGCTATCGTCGGTGAGGACGGCAAGCCCTTGCGCAATAAGGATGTGGCTCCCGACGGATATGTGGTGGATCACGAGCTTCTCTCCACCTACACCGTCACCCTCACAGGTCCCGCGTCGGAAATCGCCCGTGTCAGTTCCGTCACCGCCACCGCCCAACTCGGCGAGCAAATCACCGACACGCGGGCGTTTATTGCCGCTCTCGCCATACAGACCCGGGACAATACCCCACTGAATTTTGTCTCCATACAGTCCGACAACGAAATCATAATGACTATCCCCGTCTATAAGCGGGTGCGCTTACCAGTGGATGTGGAGTGGCTGAACGCGCCGCCCGCCTATATCCAAGCGCCGCTGTCCTTTACCGCTACCCCGCGCCGTGTGGATTTTGGCATCAGCGAGAGCATTTTGGACGACGTCAGCGTTGTGACAGTGGGCACAATTGATTTTGCTAGTCTGTCCGCCGGGAAAAAGACTAAATTCACATTCCCCGCCGCAGAAATACGTCAGCACAGACTGTTGGGCAATGTGGAAAATTTTGTTATTACTGTGGATACCACCAACAAAACTAGCGGGAAATTTGCCGTCGTACACCAGAATATCCAAATGCTAGGAGCGGCGGAAGGGGTGACGGTGCAGGTCGCCGCAGGCGCTTTGGATGAGGTGGAGGTGGTAGGTTCCTCCCGCAGTATCAGGGCGTTAGAGGGTACGGATCTCTTCGCCGAGGCGGACTTAACCGGCATACAGCCCAGTGAAAACTCAATCAGTGTGCCTGTACGTGTTTTCGTTAAGGGTTACGACGATTGTTGGGTTTTTGGGGAGTATAAGATTAGCATTACGTTGACTAAATAGCCTTATATAGTCGATTAAATTGAAAATCGGCTCAGGATTTGCGAGAATATTTTTCGTCTGGCAAGGAAAAAAGCGCAGTAATACTTTCGTATTGCGAGTATTTTTGACGAGGTCAGATGGAAAATGCACCGCAAAGGCCAGTTGATTTTCAAGTTAGGAGACTATGAAATCAAGAAAAAAGAAAGACGGTGCAACTTCATGCTACACCGTCTTTCACGTATAATGTTTTCTTAAGATAGCCGCTCTTAACCCTCCGGAAGAGCTTCGCCGGAATCGTCCTCTTCCAGTGCGTCCTCGGCGGACTTGAAAAGGTTCATGACCAATTCGATGAGCCGCTCAAAGTTGGCGACAACCTTGGGGAAAATCTCCTCGGTGAACCATGTTACGATGATGTCAAAAATCTCGCTGAAATCCATGATGTTTCTCCTTTCGATTATTGGGTTTGCTGATATACAAACCGCTATGCTGATATATTACCACACTATGAACGTTTTTTTGTTCCATATTAGAAATATAGGGAAAAAATTTGCTTTTTTTGCGCATACTAAAGGGCAAACGCGCCGCAGGAGGGTTAAATGTTAATTTCTGTCGCCCGCGCCTTGATTCTCTACGCCGTCATCGCCTGTATCATGCGGCTCATGGGCAAAAGGCAAATCGGACAGCTCCAACCAACAGAGCTGATAATCATGCTCATGGTGGGGGAACTTGTAGCAATCCCTTTGGAGGACAACGACATTCCGCTGCTCAACTCAATGGTGGCGGTGGCGGTTTTGGCGAGCGTTGAGGTCGCGGCGTCCATCGTCAAGATGAAATCCAAACGCTTCCGGGAACTCATGGACGGGCACAGTGTCATTGTTATCCGGGAGGGCAAAATCCTCCAAAAGGAGCTAAAAGACCTGCGGCTTACCGTGGACGATTTATTGTTGGCATTGCGGCAAAAGGACGTGTTCGATATCAGCACGGTGCAGTATGCAATCATGGAAACGGGCGGGCAGCTTAGTGTTTTGCTCAAGCCCGAGGAGCGCCCCGCCAGTGTGAGTGATGTTGGAGCGGACATCAGTGAGGACAGCCTGCAGTCGCTGATAATCGCCGATGGGCGGTTAAATAAGTCTGAGCTGAAGGAGATACAGATGAAGCTCAGTGAACTGGAGGTAATGCTGAAAGCCCAGAAAAAACACCTTGATGATGTGTTTTTGCTGACCGTTGACAGCCACCGCAACTTCAATCTTGTTGAAAAGGACGGGACGATATGAAGCGATTTGTTGCCGCCATGGTGATATTGGCGATCGCGGTGGGCGGGTCCATTTGGATGAATGTTTACGTGAAAAATCGCGTGGAAGAGTTGGTTGAGCTTGCTGAAACACTTGCGGAAACAGCAAAAACCAAGGACATGGACGACGCCCAAAGCGCATTAGATGAGTTGGAAAATCTCTGGGAAAAATCTACCACGCCCCTGCATATGTTCGTCATCCACCGTGAATTGACGGAGATTGAGTTGAATCTGCATATGCTAGGTAGTTATTTGGATGGTGAAAATTGGGCTTTGTTTCGGGAGGGGACAGTTAGAATTAAGGAGTCGTTGGAGCATATTTTGCATACCCAGGAAATGAGTTTGCGAAATGTTTTTTGAGGTGTTAGCCTAATTTTTTAGAAATGTTATATTTTGTTTAGCATAGACTGTTTTAACTTTAGAATTTATCGTGTATAATTGGGTGCGTGTAATTCTAATTACAGGAGGTGTGCTAGAGATGAACACCCTTACGCGGACGAATAACAACGGGAGACGGGATTTTCCTGACTTGGATGAGTTGCTGACGAATTTCGAAAACCTCGACCCGCGCAAAAATAACCCCGGTCTATCCGTCCGGTCTGTAGCTGTTGACTGGTTTGACGTCGCCCCCAGAGGGGACGAACCAGACGGCGTTTTTGCACTCGATGAGGCTGATGCCTACAGCTTTCCCGAACCGGTAGAGCGCTATATACACAATACCCTACGCCCCAAGGCGCGATTACTAGCCGCTAGCTTGGCGCGGATTTTCGGGGTAGTCCACAACGCGTAAGCAGGGGTTAAACAGGATTCAGGAGTGAGGATACAGGATTCAGGTTGGGAAGTACAAACCTCTCTCCTGGATCCTGAGTTCTGACCCATAATCATCTTGTACTCAAATCCAACAAAATTTCATCATGCTCTAGCGCGAGCTTTCGCAGAGTGACTCCCGCCGCGTTGAGCATTCGCTTTGAGGCGACGATTTCCGGCGTATGGGCGTATTTGTCCGAGAGATAGCAGACTTCAATTATTCCGGACTGAATTATCGCCTTGGCGCATTCATTACAGGGGAACAGCGTGGCGTAAATCCTACAGCCGCGCAAATCCCGTCCGCCGCTGTTGAGAATGGCGTTCAGTTCCGCGTGGCAGACATAGTAAAATTTGTTGTCGTCACCCTCGCGCAGCCAGGGGAATTCGTCGTCACTGCAACCTCGCGGCATACCATTATAGCCCACGGACATGATGAGGTTGTCCGCCCCCACAATGCACGCGCCTACCTGAGTTCCGGGATCCTTGCTGCGCCGCGCCGAGAGCAGGGCAATGCCCATAAAATACTCGTCCCAACTGATGTAATCTGTGCGTTTTTGCATGATTTTCCTCCCATTATGTAAGGGGCTTGTTGAAAATCCATCTTTCTTTTTTCTTATCGGATATTTTTCCGCCATATTTCACAAAAAACTCATTAATACACAAAGTATTTCTTGCATTTTTTGTTTAATCTGACGAAAAAATCTCTCGATAGTAAAAACAAAATCTAGTTTTTCAACACAGCCGTAAGTTGAAATTTTTTGCGTTATCACTATGTTGCAGTCCGTATTAGCCAAAATAGGCAAGCTTTCACACAGCCCCTAATAACTGATACAGTTCATCGGTGGAGTCCACAATCCACGTTGCACCGGCGTTTTCAAGCTCGCGGCGGGAGCCGTAGCCCCATATGACACCGATACTAGGGATTTTCGCATCCCGCCCGCCAAAAACATCGTGCTCACGGTCGCCAATGATGACCGCCGACATTTTGCCCGTTGGGTCAAGGGCGTTCCGGGCGAGGCGTATTAGCTCTCTCTTACCGTTTCTCGTCAAATTCCCCGCCATATCGTCGCCGGACACAAAGGAAAAATAACCGTCCAGTTGGAAATTCTCCAATATTTGCTTGGCATAGACCCTCACTTTGCTCGTTGCAACCGCCATGAGAACTCCTGCGCTTTTCAGACGCGCCAGAACCTCCTCAATCCCGGGATACACAGAGTTTTCAAGCAATCCCCTTGTGGAAAAGTATTCCCGGAATTTTGCCACAAGCGCTTCCGCGTCGGATAAGGAAAAGCCGTAATGCCCCCTGAAAACGTCGCGGAGGGGCGGTCCGATAAACCGGGTCAAATCCTCCAGTTCTTCATGGATGCCGAAAGCTGAAAGGGCGTATTGGTAGGATTTTGTGATGCCAAGCTTGGGGTCAGTTAGAGTCCCGTCAAGGTCGAATAGGCACAGGTCAAATTTCATAGCAAAGCCCTCAATCAAAAATGAGCGGAATATTTTGCCGCAAAATCCGCTGAATTTCCCCGGCGACCTCACGAATTTGCGGGTGGGCGGCGGGGGCAAGGCGCAGGCGCAGAAAGTGCCGCCATTCCCGTAGGTTGTAGGTCACGACAATCTCGGTTTTCAGGGAATTTGGCAGTACCGCCCGCGCCTCTTCAGGTTTCGCGCCGGCATCCAAAAGGGCGAAGTAGTTCTTTTCCGCCTGTTTCATTGACTGCCGCCAAAGCTCAAGCCGCTTGTCACCATTCTCCCAAAAGCTGGGGCGAATACAGCTAATCTCTCTTCCAAATTGCTCCCCTGCATAATTGCAATATCGCGTACTTTCTTGGGAATAACTGCCAATTCTATGGCGCACAATCTCGTGGGTAACACCTCTGTCACAGATAATGCGCAGGGTTATTTTTTCGTGTTCCAGTACGGACTCATGCCCATGATTCAACAACATCGCCACAAAGCGCGCCGCGGAATCGGCAGTGATTCGCCCCTCACTTTTGTAGCAGGTACGCCCTGCCCGCTCAAGGCGCCGCAACATCAGTTCTCCGTCAATTTCTTCCTCTAACACAACAGAAAATGGTATCTCGCGCATAACAAACACCTTTCATTTTTGTTAACTTTATAACTTGAATCTGCTTTATAGTTTAGCATATTTGGCTGAAAAACACAAGGGTGCTAGCGTGACAAACACGACAAAATATGCTATAATACACCCACAAAAAACAAAGCGGAGCGAATATGCAAACTCAAATCCTCTCATCCCTAGCCAAGGTTTTTCCCGATGAGAAGCCGGTAGACGAGCAGATCAGCGGATTTTCCATGCTAAAAAATGAGCGCAAATCCTTTCAGTTGGCGTTTTGCAGTGATATTGACAAAGACATAAGCATCGAAATCAAATCGCCGCTTAAAGGACAAATCAGCGTTTTTTCTGTGGGGCTTGTCCCCGCACAGGTGGCAAAATATGATAATTCCGACGACTTCATCCTCCGCAACGGCCGCCCTGGATTGTATCCTGACCCGCTTTTCCCGATCACTGGCAAAATTGCCGCCAAGACGACCGGGCAGTGGCAAAGTCTGTGGTTTGAACTTGAACCAGACGGTAAGTTCATAGGCGATCAGAAAATAGAAATACTGCTAAATGGGCAACCCGCCGGAAAAATCACCGTGAATATAATCAACGCCGCCCTGCCCGAGCAAGAGCTGATGTGCACGTTTTGGTTTCACACGGACAGCCTGATGCACTGGTACGGTTGTGATGCATTCAGTGAAGAATACTGGCGAGCGGTGGAAAATTACGCCGCTTGCGCCGTAAGACACGGCATAAATATGCTCCTCACGCCGCTGTTTACGCTGCCTTTGGATACTGCCGTCGGGGGTGAACGCCCCACACATCAATTGGTGGATGTGGAAAAAACTGGTGAAAACTACACGTTTGGATTCCGCAAACTGGAGCGTTGGATTGACGTTTGCGACAGGGTCGGGGTGAAATACATTGAGTTTTCCCATCTGTTCACTCAATGGGGAGCGAAGCACGCACCGAAAATCATGGCGAATGTTGACGGCGAATATAGGCGCGTTTTCGGTTGGGACACCAAGGCAAACAGCCGCGAATACAGGGAGTTTTTAACTCAATTTGCGGCGGCGCTGCTCAAATTCATCGACCGGCGCGGCATTCACAAACGCTGTGTTTTCCATGTATCTGATGAGCCAGAACGCAGACACTATCGCTCTTTCAAGCGGGCGGCGCAGCTTATCCGACAACTTTTCGCGGGCTTCAAGATTATAGACGCCCTTTCCGACTATAAATTCTACAAAAAGGGACTGGTGAGTATACCCGTCGTCACCAACAATCACGCCCACGTTTTTTGGGAAAAAGCGGCAAAACGCACCGAGCTTGAGCGTTGGGTATACTACTGCTGTAACCAACGCACTGATTACGTGAGCAACCATTTTTTGGCGATGCCCTCACAACGCAACCGCATTATCGGTTGGCAGATTTACAAATTCGGCGTGAAAGGGTTCCTGCATTGGGGCTACAACTTTTGGGCGATGCAGTTCTCTAAAGGTTTTGTCAACCCCTTTGAGGTCACCGACGCGGGCGGTGGTTTTGCCGCGGGAGACTCTTTTGTCGTATACCCGGGAGCGGATTTTTTGCCCCTGTCCTCCATCAACCTAAAGGTTTTTCACGAGGCGTTACAGGATATGCGGGCTATGTGTCTGTTGGAGAACAAAATCGGTAAAGACGCGGTGATTGCCCTCATTGAGCGTGACACAAGAAAACCTTTGAGCTTCACGGAATATCCCCACGATGAGGCGTGGATGTTGGCGGCGCGGGAAATGGTTAATGAGGCAATAATGCAACAATGCGAATACGAGAAGGAGGATAGATAGACATAAACCTCCAGGATATGTCTACCGTCTAAATTATGAGAATAATCACAGGTACAGCGCGGGGAAAAAACCTGAAAACCCTTGCGGGGAATGAATTGCGGCCCACTGGGGACAAAGTCAAGGAGGCGGTTTTTTCCGTCATCCAGTTCGATGTTGAGGGCAAAACCGTTCTTGATTTGTTCGCTGGGAGCGGGCAATTGGGACTGGAAGCTCTCAGCCGCGGCGCGTCTAGGGCTGTTTTTGTGGACAAAAATAGGGCAGCTCATAGCGTACTGCGCCAGAATATCAGCAACTGCGGTTTTGACGAACAGACACAGCTTATCCAGACAGATGCAATCGCGTTTTTGCAAAGTAACCGCGATAAGTTCTCCCTGGTATTCCTCGATCCGCCCTACGGCGTGACCCGCACAGGTGCGGCGGGGGGCAACGCCCTGACTCTCTTGGAGGAGGCGTTGTTGCTCCTGCCGCCCATTTTGGCGGACGATGCAATCGTCGTTGCCGAAGCCCCCGCCAACCAAGCGCTGCCCAGTGTTTTGGGGGCGTTGCGCGGGCGGGAGTATCGTTATGGTAAGGTTAAAGTTTGCGTGTATAGACCTATAAATCTATTAACTTGAAAATCGACTCAGGACTTGCGAGTTAGGCGACTATAGTTTCGCACCACGCCAAGATATCGCTGTACACATCGCCTCTGCTGTCCTCATTGAGGATTTCGTGGCGCAGCCCAGGGTAGAGTTTGCATTGGACATTTTCTTGTCCTCCAGTCTGCAACTGCTCAAACACCTGTGTTACCCCCTTGCTGTAAAGCCCAACGGGATCCTCCTGCCCCGCAATGAGCAATATGGGCAGAGATTTCGGCAAATTCTGGTGCCATTGGGCTGAGTTAGCTTTGGAGAGCAGTGTGGACACATCCCGCAAGCCCGCAGCGGTGAAAATGTAGCCGCAAGCGGGGTCGGCAATGTAGTCGTCCACGTTCTTTTCGTTGACGCTGAGCCAGTCGAATTTTGTGCGGTCGGCGGTGCGTTTGTTGTATGAGCCAAATGCCATGTTGTTCAAAAATCCGCTGCGATAGCGGCTCCCACGCAGTTTGGCAATCAAGCCCGCGATAGCGATACCTAATCCGCTGATGGGATTGGGTCCCGATGTACCGCAGAAAATCGCCCCCGCCAAGTCCTTGCCGTAACGTTCGGCGTAAATCCGCGCCACAAAGCTGCCCATGCTGTGACCGAAAAAAATCACGGGGGTGTCGGGATGCTCGTTGCGGGCGATGTCCGTAAGCAATTTGTTATCGGATACTACCGCACTCCAACCGTCACGTTCACCAAAAAAACCGTAGTCGTCAGGGTTTGCGCTGCGTCCGTGTCCCGGATGATCGATGACATAGACGGCGAATCCCCTCTCGGCAAGGAATAGAGCGAATTCGTCGTAGCGGTCGCCGTGCTCCGCCATGCCGTGGGCAATCTGAAATACCGCGCGAGGCTTCTGTGACGGCATAAATGAGCGGGCGTAAATCTTTTCAACGCCCGTTTGGGATGGGTATGAGTACTCGTTTTTTTGAATTTCCATGTCTGAACTCCAATCTTTCTATTATCTTTATTTTTCTGTGGTAGATTATAACATATTTAGAAGTTAATTGCAATGCACGGAAATCTTTTTTCGTGACAATTTGTCTCAAAAGTAATCAGTACAAAACCAAGACGAAATCTAAGCAAGCTCTTTCTCACGTCATGTTTAAATTCCAACATTTTCTTCACAAAATTTGCGAATGTCTATTTTCGTCACAAAAACAGAACGGCGTGAATGGGTGCAGTGGCAAGCAAAAGTGAGGGTTTACAAACTACCAAAAATATGATATAATATGGGTGGCTTGCTTAAACAGAAGGTATAAAAGTGGATGTTCATGCGGATATAAAAAGACAGGCGCACTAATAACTTTGTGCTTATAAGCGTTTTGTTCTATACGTTTCCTAGCCTTCCAAGCCAGTCGTGTGGGTTCAATAACCTTTTCAAAAGGAGATGTATGAGCGTTATCTTGCAAGATGTTTTCGTTTATGCTTGTTTCCTTTTCATGTAAATAATTAATCCCCACTCATATTTTACTAAGGGCTCATAGCTCAGTTGGTAGAGCGCTGCGTTCGCAATGCAGAGGTCAGGGGTTCGACCCCCCTTGAGTCCACCAAAACCATCGCTGGTCGAACTTCGGCGGAAAGAGTTATTGTTTTTTCGTATGTTGTTGTATTGGCGATAAAACTGAAGCCGAGTCGATCCTAACTGTGTTTGATTTGTTTGAGTCAATTCACAAATTTAACAGAAAGTTTTTGTTATAGTCGATTTACTTGAAAATAGGCTCAGGATTTGCGAGAATATTTTTCATTGAAACACCTGGAAATGTCAACTTTTTATCGCCTGGCACCATGTAAGCTCTTTCAATTCCAAGCACTTTGACACGATTCTCAATCGCCTTGAAACCATAACCGGTATCGCGCATATTCCAACGTAAAAATGTACTTTGTTTGTCTTGCATATCATGTTCCACGCAACGTTCTAAGTTCAGCCTCAACCGCTATGATATAGCCCGTCGGCGTGAGGTTATTCCGTTTTGCGAGAACGATCATCCTTCTTTATAACAGTTTGTCACAAAAAAATAGAACGGCGCGTTTAACTATGAGAAATCTAAGAACCTGTATTCAGTAGATTAAACAGACAAATTTTGAGCGATTTATTTGCCAAACAAGGCAAAAAACGCAAGAATGATTTGTTCATTTCGAGTATTTTTAACGAAGTTTGGCGGATAAAGCGCCAAAATGAGATCGTTTCAAGCTACTGAATACAGGTTCTAAATTCTGAAGCAAACAGATAAGTGATATTTTTGAGCGAAAACTACAAAACATTAAAAATACTGGCGGAGGTAACCCTCATGAAGCGTTTTATCACAATGATTTCTCTTGTGTTGTCGCTGAACGTTTTGTTTATGATGACAGCACTTGCCGCGCCGGCGGCGAAAAACGCAGGAGGTGACAGCGTGCTCGTGACAAATCTTAAGTTGGAATACGAAACGAATCCCATGGGCTTTGACGTTGAAAAGCCCCGGTTCAGTTGGTCGCTTGAATCCGATATGCGCGCAGTGAAGCAGACAAGTTATCGCATTATTGCCGCGAAATCGGCGGATTATTTATCCGCCGGACAGTATGTGTGGGACAGCGGTATTGTAAATTCCGACAGCACCTTTGGCATTTACTATGAGGGCACAGCGCTAGAACCAACGACGCGGTATTACTGGAAAGTTGATGTGCAAACCAACAAAGGAGCAGCTGTATGTAATGAGACGGCGTTCTTTGAAACGGGCTTTTTGGATCCTACTCCCTCTGCCTGGAGCGCGGCACAATGGTTGACAAAGCCAACTGATACGACGGATAATGATTTATTTGAAAACGAGCCGCTCTACCGTAAGGAATTTGTAGTGGAGGACAAAGAAATCGTGAGCGCGCGGCTCTACGCCACTTCAAGGGGATACTACGAATTCTCCATCAACGGCAAAAAAGTCGGCGACAGCTATCTGACGCCCGGTTGGAGCGACTATAAATTCACCATCATGTACCAAACCTATGATGTAGCTGATATGCTAAAGCGCGGCGCTGTCAACGCCATCGGCGGACAGACAAGTCAAGGTTGGTTTTCCGGTCCTCACCAACTTTACGGCTACAATATGTACGGCGACAGGCAATCCCTGATAGGCAAGCTCGTCGTCAAATATGCGGACGGCAGTGAGGACATCATCGTCACCGACGGAACTTGGTTCTGCGCCGGAGGACCTATCAAATATGCCGACAACTACCGAGGCGAAACCTATGATGCGCGAGATGATCGATCAGGTTGGGACACAGCAGGCTATGACGATTCCGATTGGCTTACACCTCATATTGCCGATTGGGCTGATGCCAGTGCACCGAACACCGCCGAACCAAGCTACATAGGTCAGCTTGACCCACCCATACGTAAGGTCGCCGAGTTCTCCGCCAGGGATGTGACCCCGGCGGCGTACCCTGAACACCGCACTTATGATTTCGGTCAGAACATAGCCGGCTTTGTCAGCATAAAGGTTAAAGGCAAGCCCGGTGACACGATTCTTATCAAACACGGCGAGATGCTTAACACGCCTAGCGGCTACCGCAAAGGATTCGATACGGGCAGGCGCCACGGAAACGGCGACGGTCCGGTGGGTACGCTTTACAGGGAAAACCTGCGGGATCAACAGTGTCCTGTAGCGTATGATTACTACACTTTGAAGAGTGACGAGTGGGAGGTTTACACCCCGCGTTTCACGTTCCACGGCTTTCGCTACATTGAAGTGACACAGGTTGACGGCAGTTCGGTTGAGATTGACTTGAACGAACTTAAAGCCATCGCAATTTCATCAGACAACACAATGACGAGCTCATTTGAAACCTCAAACCCCAAGGTAAACCAACTCTACTCGAACATTGTCTGGGGTATGCGAGGCAACTTCGTCGGCGTGCCGACGGATTGCCCGAACCGCGACGAGCGCTTGGGCTACACCGGCGATACGCAGGTTTTTGCGCGTACAGCCTCTTACCTCCAGAACGCAAACCAGTTCCTCTCCCGGTGGCTGCGCGACCTGAGGGATTACCAGTCCACGCAAACGGGCGACGTCGCCGGCTTGGTGCCTGTGCTGATTCCCGCAGTCTACACCGAGGGCTTTGAGCAGTGGTCAAACGGTTGGGGCGACGCCGCTGTCATCGTACCCTGGCAGCTGTATCAGCAGTATGGCGACGAGCAAATTATTAAAGACAGCTACACTTCAATGAAAGCTTGGTGCGATTTCCTGCTTCATTCAAACAGGACTCTTAACAACCTGCGCAGATCATCCGACGCCATCCGCGATAACAATTACGGCGACTGGCTAACAACCGTTCGCTACAACAACTCTGACAAGCAGCTATCAAACTCGCTTTATATGGCGTATTCCTGCAAGCTGTTTGCGAAAATGGCGGCGGCAATCGGCGACCCGTACGGCGATGCGTCCACATATGAAGAGCGCGCCCGGGATATAGCTAACGCTGTGATTGAAAAATTCCGCAAATCAAACGGTGGGCTGAAACGCCATAGGCAGACGGCTTACGCGATGATGCTTTATTTCGGACTTGATGATGAAGCCTCCAACGCGGTCTATGCCGAGAAACTTTCCGAAAACGTGACGAAAAACGGCAACAAGCTGACCTCCGGCTTTATCGGTGTGGGGTATCTTGCCCCGGCGCTGTCGCAAAACGGCCACGCCGAAACCGCGTTCCTCCTGCTTGAGCAGGAAGAATACCCGTCCTGGATATACAGCATAAACCAGGGTGCGACAACAACATGGGAGCGCTGGAATTCATACACGACTGCAAAGGGCTTCGGCGACGTGGGGATGAACTCCTTCAACCACTACTCTCTGGGTTCAATCGGTGACTGGCTTTTCTCCGGCGTTTTGGGCATAGAGCGTGACGAGGCAAATCCAGGATTCCGAAGGTTCGTGCTTGATCCGCAATACGGCGGAACAATCACATACGCGAAAGGACATTACGACGCCATTTCAGGGACAATCAAGAGCGCTTGGGAGTTAGACAGAAGCACAGGCGTATTCAGTTACAGCTTCACTGTACCCGCCAACACCTCCGCAATCGTTTACGTTCCATCCAAAGACACTCAATCTCCTATAAATTGTGACGGCGCAGACGCCGCAAAAGCTGAAGGCGTTACCTTCATCGGCTACGATGAAACGAAAAGCAGAGCTATCTATGAGATTAGCTCTGGCAGTTATGAGTTTATTTCTGTTGCAGATTTAGCTGTCAGAGATGTGAAGTCATCATTATCCGACCCTGCCGCGGCGGTGAGCGTCATTGCGGCAATTTTTGCTGCTTTTCTTAGCGTTTTTCTCCCTGCGCAAGGTGCGACAAAGCGGAAGCGGCAAAAAAATATAGTCTCCTAACTTGAAAATCAACTGGTTTTTGCGGTCTATTTTCCATCTAACGTCGTCAAAAATGCTCGTAATACGAAAGTATTCCTGCGCTTTTTTCCTTGCCAGACGAAAAATATTCTCCCAAACCATGAGACGATTTTCAAGTTAATCGACTATAAATGTTGAGTTAAACCTTTTTTGGGTAAAAGTACGCATGACACTCGATTTTCACTGTTCTCGATTACCAAAAACTACAAGAGCCCCGTGCAAACGCACAGGACTCTTATGTGTAGATTCTTAGCCGTCATCGCCAAGGTCATCAATGTCGCCAGTGTCAGCACCGCCATCGTCGTTGCCGCCCTCATCACTGTCACCGCCGCCGAAGAAATCTGCGATTTTCTCAGCAATCAGCGCAAGCAGATCAACTAGCCATTGCCATTGATCGGCACTGAAAAAGCCTGTGTCAGAGAAAAACACTCTGAAGAATTCTTGGAATTTATCCATAGGTTTACTCCTTTCCGCGAGATAACCCCGCTAATCACCCCGCAGTATCCACTGTGGGCATATGTGTTTGCTAAAGCTATTTTTCCTCACACAAGGGAGGATTTGCTTACTCGGACTCTGCAGTACCAACTTTGAAAAGCTCTATAACAGCCGCGATTAGCTGCGCAAGCCACTCCTCAAGACCGACGAACTGCCAGTTGTGGGCGAACCACTCCTGCACTCTTGCGAAAAAATCAGACATTTGGTATACCTCCTTTAAATTTTGTAGACAGGGATTTGCTCAGAAGATTGAGTTCTTGATTACTTGCTTGACTACCGGCTTGACGATGAGTTTCAGCCCGATTTTTGCCAGTACCGTACCCGCTTTTAAGAGAATTTTCGTCACAACGTTGGCGATGTCGTCACCGAAATGTTCAGAAACCCAGTAAAGCAAGTCCGTGAAGAAATCAGTGAACTCGTACTCGCCGTCGTTGTCCATTGTCTCATCGTTTGGTTCTGATAGCGTGGTGGTAGGTTCGCTGCCTCCGGCAGAATCATCCGCCAAAGCCGCTGAGCCGACGCCGAAGAGCAGACCGAAAATGACCAGAAGCGCAAGAATTCTCTTGGCTGTGCCTTTGGCTTTTTTCATGTAGACCTCCTATTATGAAGATAGCCTTGGTACTCGAAATGAGTGCCAACGGGGGATATGGATACATTGTAAACTAATTAGAAAAAAAAATCAAGTCTTTTTTGGAAATTTCCAAAAGTTTTTTTCATTTTTTTGAAAAAAAGTAGTTTTTGAGTGTTTGCTGCCCCAATATTTGGGAATGCAGGCGCCGAACACATAAAACAAAAGGCGAGGTTTTTCACCTCGCGCTCTTGCTTTATTGTCTTACTTGAAAGGATTAAATCCCAAATACGGAGAAAATAGAGGAGATGAACCTCCATAGATTCAGGAATACGTTGACGATTTTTCCAAAAATGCTGTTGCCGCCTATCCACCAGTCGTCATCACAGTCGAAAGACCAATAACCCAAGTAGAGGAGGTCCTCATCGCCATCTAGTTCCACAAGGATGATGTAGCTTTGACCGCCGTCTAACTCAACCCAATATCCGCTATTGATGACATTGCCGTCCGCATCCAATACGATCATATGAGTAGACACATCGTAATCATCCATAAATTTGAAAACGCTGCACTCACCATTTTTTTCGGGCGTAAACGAAAACGCTGTCCAACCCGATTGACCGCTCAGCGCATTGTCGCCCAGAACCAGTGGAATAGGGTTGTCCAAACTCCAGTCGACCAACTTGATTATTACCGAGCAGACGAGGCGCTCGCCGCCATAACCCTGCAAGCCGAGATAGTAAACTTCGCCCTGGGTCAGATTTAGCAAGACATTGAAGTTAAGTCCGTTGCTGTCGTCATCCCAAGCGATTTGGTTGCCCTGTGCGTCCAGGACAAAGCCTACAGGGTCGCCTGCATTGTCCAATGAGCGGAAAGAGTAAAATCCGCTTTCGTCAGGGGTAAAGCTGAAGAAAATTTCCCCGTTCAGCGGGATGTCCACGGGAGTTTCTGTGTCCAAGAGAATGGGAGTTGAAACATTAGGCGGGGCAGCAAGAGCGCCCAAAGGCAGAGCGAGCAAAGTCACAAACGCCATGACGGACACCAAGAGGATGGATGTGAATTTTTGAAGTTTTTTCATGATAATCTCCTTTGTTTTTGTTTTTCTTGCCTGCTTGGTTTATTACAAAACAATCTTTCTCTCGTCTTACCGGTTATTTTACGTGATATTGTACAAAAACACATTAATCGCCTCGTTTTTTGCACAAAGTCAAAATACCTCGATAACACAACCAAAATCTTATTTTGTACCTGCCTCTTATCCAAGCTGACGAGAAATTATAGCACAGGTTGGGGAGATTTTAATGCCATATGAGAAATATGGCGAAGTTTTTGCTTACTTTTGTGAGAAAAATCCGCAATCTCACATGAGTATTCAGTAGTATAGTCGATTTTCAAGTTAATCGACTATACAAGCTCTCTCTACATCCCCAAAAAATCCCCCATCAACTCATGCCCAACCTCGCGGAAAATCCCTGTTTCCATCGCGGTTTTTTCCGTCAAGCAGGAAACGCCGCTGCGCCGTGAGGCGGACTTCTGATATATCACATACGGCACGGGTTCTTCCGAGTGGGTTTTGGTTGTCAAAGGGGTGGGATGGTCGGGCAAAACCATGATTTTATAGTCCTCCTGCCCCTCCAAATACTCCAAAAGCGGCGGCAAAACAAGCTCATCCAACAACTCAATGGAGCGGATTTTGTTTTGTGCTTCCCCGCGATGTCCACACTCATCGGGAGCTTCAAAGTGCATGAAAACCAAGTCCTGCCCCCCGCGCCACTGCTCAATTGCCGCCTGGGCTTTTCCCGCGAAATTGGTGTCGATATAGCCCGTCGCCCCCTCAACATGGGGGGTGTTCATTTCCGCCAAAATGCCTATACCTTTTAGTAAATCCACAGCGGAAATCACGCTTCCCCGCAGTGCGTATTTGCCGTAAAAACTGGGCAGAGAGGGACGTCTGCCCTCCCCCCACAGCCAAATTGCGTTGGCGGGCAGATGCCCCCGCGCCACTCGGGCAAGATTCACAGGATGCTTTTCCAGTATCTCCACGCTGCGGGTCATGAACTCAAGCAACCTCTGGGCATTGGGGTGACGACATAAATGGGGGGCAATTATTCTGCCGCTTATGTCGTGGGGCGGGACAAGCTCGCCCAAATTACTGTCGCCGTTTTTGATTATCAGGCAGTGACGGTAGGCAATCCCCGCATAAAAAGCACAGTTTTTGTCACCCAATTCCGCCTGGAGAGCGTCAATCAATTGGCTCGCTTCCTCGGTGGAAATATCGCCGCCGCAGTAATCCGCCATGACTCTCTGCTCATAGTTTTCCTCATCGCTGAGAGTAACCAAGTTACAGCGCAGAACCAAGTCGCTGTCTTCCATGGAAACCCCCATGCTGACCGCCTCCAACGGGGAACGACCGGTGTAGTATACAGCGGGGTCAAAGCCCAAAACGCTCATGTTGGCGATATCCGAGCCCGGAGGTAACCCCTTTGGCACAGTGCGCACCATGCCTACCTCGCCCCTGGCGGCAAGTCTATCCAAATATGGCTTTTTGGCGAGTTCCATGGGGGTCTTGCCGCCCAAAGCGGGGCATGGCAGATCCGCCATGCCGTCATAAAGCAGAATTGCGTATTTCAAAACAAACTCCTTTTGTCATTGTGCGTCTCGAAAACCTTACTCAAACATTATACACCAAAACAAGAAAAAATGCTACACCCTTTTCGTGAATTTGCGATACTTTTCAAAGAAGCCTATTTCTCGATAGTTTTGGTTTTTTCTACAACAAACCCCTTGACACCCTACTAAAAAAAATGTATAATTATCTCACCAAAAAAAATCAAAGCGAGGTAAAAATCATGATTAACATTTTCGCATATTGCGTGAAAATCCTGCGAGGGGTGCTGATTCTCATCATCAGCGTTACCTGTACAGGGCTGCTCAAACCCGCGGGAGTGGACTACACTTTCGCAATAGAGGACAAGGCTGAACGCTACGAACGCCGTGCAAGGATTTTGACGGGGAGCACCGAGAAAAACTTCTTTGACAAATCCACCCCCATGCTCCACAACAACAGCCGCTTTCAATTCACCGCCGCAGGTTGTTGGGACACCACTGCTCTGCTCACCATTTACACAAAGCTCGCTGAAATTGACAGCGCATACATCAAGGACGCGGACAGAGCGATCCAGGCGTTGGGACATTACGGCAGGCAAGGCAGCGACTGCAGCGCGTACACAGGCGAGTGGTCGATGTTCCAAAACAACTCCCGCGGGCAAGTCTACTACGACGACAATATGTGGGTTGGACGGGATTTAGTCGCTCTTTATAACCTCACTGATGACGAAAAATACCTTGAGCGGGCAATCGTCATCGCCGACATGATTATCGCCGAGGGTTGGGTCGATCTTGACCAAGAGATGTTCACAACGCGCTTTGGACGCGCTCCAGGGGGAGAACTGGGCGGGTTTTACTGGCGTGATGACCATGTGGCTCTCCACGTCTGTTCCAATGGTCCCGCTATCCAATTTTTGGCACAGCTGTCACAAGTTGCCAACAACGGCAAGGGTGACGAGTACCTTGACTACGCCGTAAAAAGTTACCGATTCCTCCAGTATTTGGAGAGAGATATTGGCGTTTTTTGGGATTTGATGACCTTCCACAAGGACGCAGACAACAACATCATCGGCATTAATGTCCGCGAGGGGTCGAGCTTTTCATATAATTCCGGTACGCCCATAAGCTCGGCGATTGAGCTTTACAAGCTAACCGGTGATGAAGCTTATTTGGAGGACGCGATTCGTTGGAGCAGCAGTGCCGACGCGTTTTTCGCCAAGGACAGCGACGTTGATGGCGTAAAGAGTTTCACGGATCTGCCTTGGTTCCGCGAGATTTTGCTCATGGGTTACATCGACCTTTATGAGTTCGACGAGGACGCTTTGGGGTACATCCAAAATATGGAAGATTCCATCAACTACGGCTATGAAAATCACCGCCTGAATGGGGTGTTGGGCTTCAACCAAAACGTTATCCCCAGAAACTGGGTAAGCGGTTTTGAGGACAAGGACGAGATGCGCAACGCCGCCGCTTTGGAGCAAATCCCCTGCGCGGGAATTTACGCCAGTTTGGCGTTGTTTTACGCTTCAATTGGGTAATAGGGCGCACGCCAATCGAGTTGTGAGAAATGAGGGTACAGGAGTGAGGATTGGAAGTTTTTCCCTCGCTTCTGTTTCCTGAATGCTGATATTATATGTGGCAGCATCCACGCCGTGCATTGTCGCTGCGATCTATGTATTGTTAAGCCAGGTGCCCCTGTGGACAGCACAACCCAAGGAAAAAATCGGAGGTACAATAATGAACGAGCAAACAGTGCTTTTTAGCCATGAATTCACTACCGACAAAAAAAGTTGGCAAAAAGCGATTTGGCGCTACCAACGCTTTCACTTATATCGCGTTATGAAGGTGCCTGTTATTCTCTTTGCGCTCTTTATGTTGTACTCTAGCGCAAGGAATTCAGACAGTCAAACACTATTTGACAATTTGATTATGTCCGGTATCACTTCATTGGTGCTATGTTTTCTCTCATCAGAGTTAGCGCTTTTTATTGCTTATAAGCAACTTGCAAAAAACTGCACTTACGCAAAAGTTTCATTGACTTTTTATGAGGAAAAAATAGTCTATGACAGCGCATCAGATAATTGGTCACAAAATCTTGTGTATTATTATCGTGGCTTTAAAAAGGTTTACGAAACCAAACACGCTTTTTATCTGTACACCTCAAAAAAAGCAGCGATTATTCTCACCAAAGCAAATTTGCAGTCCGACCAAATTGATTACCTAAGAAATTTGTTCAGCCACAAGTTCAAAAACAAATTTAAGGGAGCAAAAAAATGACCCAACTCACCGCCCTTGAATTAGCAAAAAAAATCCACCGCGGCGATATGACGGTCCGCGGTGCCTTGGACGCCTGCTACGCGGTCATCCGCGAAAAAGAACCGCAAATCAACGCCTTTGTCACCCTGTGTAAAGAACAGGCGTACCAAAAAGCCGAAAAAATTCAACAGCGGCTAGACCGTGGGGAGTACCTTTCGCCGTTGGCGGGTGTTCCCATCGCCGTCAAAGACAACATCCTCACAGCAGGGGTTCTCACTACGTGCAGTTCCAAATTACTAGCAAATTATGTCCCCGCAAAAAACGCAAAAGTCGTTGATCTCCTTGAAGAAGCAGGACTTGTTGTGGTGGGAAAAACCAATTTGGACGAGTTTGCCATGGGAACAAGCTGCCGCACATCGGCGTTCGGCTATACCCGCAACCCAACGGACACAACCCGCATTCCCGGCGGATCCTCTGGAGGCAGTGCGGCGGCGGTGGCGGCAGGGATGGTGACCCTAGCTCTGGGCAGTGACACGGGCGGTTCCATACGCAATCCCGCCTCTCATTGCGGCGTGGCGGGGCTGAAGCCCGCGTTCGGTGCGGTATCCATGGAGGGTGTCATCCCGTACGCGAAATCTATGGACGTGGTGGGACCCATCGCGGGGAATGTCCCGGATTGTTTGGCTTTACAGAGAATACTTGAGGGGGATATGTCCCAATCTCCTGAAATTTCAATTGACTGGACAAAGAAAAAAATCGCCCTGCCGGTGGAGTTTTTCGAGGACTTGAGCGATGAGGTTGCCGATTGTGTCCGCAAGGCGGCAAAGTGGTTTGAGGACGCCGGCGCGGCTGTTGAAGAAATCTCACTGCCGCTGACCCACTATTCTGTGCCTGTTTACTTGGTGCTGTCCAACATCGAGGCGCTAGACGCCTTAGAGCAGGTAAAGGAAATGGCGGGAGCGGCGGACTTCTCCTGCCTTGGGCTTGAGGTGAAGCGCCGCTTGCTTTTGGGCACCTATGCCCGCGAATACGGATACGAGAAAAAAGCCAGGCGGTTGCGGGAACGAATCACCGCCGACTTCGCGCGGGCGTTTGAACGCTGCGATTACATTCTCGGC
>Ga0099364_10002562_pt1 | contig 28889 bp, 21 predicted proteins | sample TergutTh196P3_FD_73070 | JGI IMG/M metagenome (GOLD analysis project Ga0099364, IMG submission 73070) | Microcerotermes parvus P3 segment gut microbial communities from Pointe-Noire, Republic of the Congo - Th196 P3 | ecosystem: Host-associated > Arthropoda: Insects > Digestive system > Gut ...
AGGACGGGAATATGCCGGTGGCGGCCGGATTGGCGGAGGTTTCGGTGGAGTTGGACGGTGAAATGTATCCTCTGGACCATTGGAATTACGCTGAAACCCCCGCCAATACAAACGCGGAAGGCCCTATTATCGAGTTGAATCTGCCTTGCTTGAAAGAGGATGGGACGCGAGAGATGACGCTGATTGTAAATGCCGGCACACTGTCTTCCCGTTACAGACTGCTGTACCGAGCGTGATATTCCTGTCCTCGTCGGGCAGCCGGGAACGGTGGGGTCATGATGAAAAAAGCCAAACTGCATATCATAAGCCATACCCATTGGGACCGAGAGTGGTATCAGGACTTTCAGGGGTTTCGTCAAAGGCTTGTCTATCAGACGGACAACCTGCTTGACCTGCTTGAGCGTCAGCCGTCATACAGATGTTTTCACTTCGACGGGCAAACCTCCTGTCTTTTGGATTATTTGGAAATCAGGCCGGAAAACAGAGAACGGCTTGCAACCCATATTCAATCGGGGCGTATCGCGATTGGTCCTTGGTTTGTGATGCCGGATGAATTGCTATTAAGCGGAGAAAGCCTTGTCCGCAATCTGCTGCTCGGGCACAAGCACTGTGATGAATTCGGCGTTTCCCCCATGCCCGTGGGGAATGTCGTGGATGTTTTCGGTCACTGCTCTCAAATGCCGCAGATTTTTAAGGGTTTTCATATCGACGCCGCGCTTCTGCACCGGGGAACATCGGGTGAGGACGAAAAGACCGAGATGGCCTGGGAAGGCGCGGACGGAAGCAAGCTCCTGATCATCAAGGTATACCTGCACACCGGGTATTGCGACATTTTACATTTTACCTCTCTCGGGGAAGCCGGCTTGAAGGATTACGCGCGCGAGTATGAAAAAAACAAACTGGACATGTCGGTTACGGGCGTATTGTACGGACTGGACGGAAACGACCACACCCCGGCGCGGTGGGACCTGCCGGAATCCCTGTCCCGGCTCAACGGGATGTTTGAGCAGATAGAGTGTGTTCATTCCACCTTTGCCGACTATCTGACCGAACTGACCGCCGCGTTGGGCGGACGGCCGTATGATCCTCTAATCACATTTACGGGTGAACTGCGGACGCCTTCAAAGACAGGTATGTTCAACGAGGTGATAAACGGCATAGGAAGCAGCCGGCTGAACCTGAAACAGCGGAATGACGAACTGGAGCATCTGTTGGCGCGGTATGCCGAACCGCTGCATATATGGGCCGGGCTACACGGAGGCGACTGCCAGAAAGCGTTTTTGGATTTGGCGTGGAAATATCTCTTTTTGAACCATCCGCACGACTCTATTGTCGGATGCTCTGTTGACCAGGTTCACAGGGATATGATGTATCGTTTCGACCAAGCCCGTTCCATAGCCTTAAACTCCATCCGCGAGAGCATCCAATGTATTGACTCCGGCATGGACCTCTCCCGCTTTACAGGGTGCGCCAGGGCCGTGAGCGTCTTTAATCTGGCGAACGGCGAGGCCGGCCCGGCTTTGCGCTTGTCCTTTGAGATCCCCTCTGAGGAAGCGGAGGCGACGGAACATCAAGGGTTAACGCCTGTGCTGACCGATATGAACGGCAATAGCTTACCCCAACAGCTTTTGCGAGTGGAAAAGCGAGTGAGAACCGACTACCTGGTATCCAAAAAGAAAACCCCATATCCCAATTATCTGCGTGACCCCGGTATGCGGGTACACCGGTATGTGATGGCGGCAGAGGGGAGTCTTCCCGCTCTCAGCCGCAAAACATGGGGTATTCAATATCTAAAAACGGCGCCGTCTCCTGTTTGCGCAACACCTGTTGCCGCCGACCCGTCGGCCCGCTCAATGGATAACGGGCGTCTGCGGGTTTCCGTCAGAGAAGACGGGCGCATTGACTTGTTTGACCTGGAGACCGGCGTTTCGTACAACGGATTGATGTATTATGAGGACTGCGGGGACGCGGGCAACGGGTGGAACCATATATATCCTGAAAACGACACGGTGGTGTCGGGCATCTCAGGGACAGGCCTGCATGATGTAACGGCTGAGTTGATGGAAAGCGGTCCGTTAATCGCTGTATTCAAAGTAACCGGCCTTCTTAAAATCCCGAAAGGCTTGGATGAGACAGGCAGGTTCAGGCTTGCCGAGCAAACCGAATTGAACATCACCAGCTATTTAACATTAGTTGCCGGAGAAAAACGGCTGGAATGTAAAACCGTTGTCAAAAACACCGCGGAATGTCACAGACTGCGGGCCATGTTTCCTTCGGGACGAAAAGGAGCCCGTTGGTTTGCTGATACGGCTTTTGATTTCGTCAGGAGAGATATCGCGGTGTTGGATACCGCCGGGTGGAATGAACAGGCGCGTCCCGAAAGCCCCATTAAGAATTTTATGGGCATATCGGACCAAACGGGAGGGCTGGCGCTTATCACCAAAGGAATTTGCGAAGGATGCGTGACGGATGACGAGCCGCGAACCTTGGCGCTCACTCTTTTTCGTAGTTTTACACAAAACCTGGAGGCGATTGACTCGGTTGACAGCCAGCTGTTGGGGGATATCGTCTTGGAGTATGCCGTTGTCCCCCTTGCTCCCGGAACCGGCAACGCAGATTTATTTGCCGAAATGGAACGCTATAAATACCCCTTGCTGTCCCACACCATTCCGGTCAGCCACGGTACGGAGAAAGCGGCGGAACAGCTTGCGGAAACGGCGTATCCCTTTGTTTTAACCACAATCAAGGCGGCGGAAAAGGGCGGAGGGATCATCATCCGTCTCTTCAACCCCCTGGAGGAGCGCGCGCAGGCGGATTTGAAGCTCCGTTTCGCGGCCGCGGGGGTGTGGGAAACCGACTTGCTCGAGCAAAAGCAACGAAGGCTTGACATAGAGGCTGACGGAACAATACGTCTCCGTTTGCGCGGGAAGCAAATCTGTACGCTGCTGATGGAAGAAGCCGGGCGTTATCTTATTTAACTCAGGGGGTAGCTTATGTCAGAACTTTACAAAAACCCCGCAAACACAGCGGACGAACGCGCCTCCGATTTACTCTCGCGCATGACTCTTGAGCAAAAGGCCGCCCAAATGATTCAGATTGCGTATTCCGACATCCCAAGGGAAGAATCGCTCCTGTGGGCGGAAAGAGGGGCGGGATCGTTTCTTCATGTACTGGGTGACAATGCGCGCGAACTGCAAAACATTGCGCTGTCAAGCAGGCTTGGTATACCGATACTCTTTGGTATTGACGCCATTCACGGGCACGGATTGCACCACGGAGCGACCATATTCCCCTCTCAGCTGGCTACGGCGTGTTCATGGGACCCCGGTATAGCGGAGGAAATAGGCCGGATTACGGCGCTGGAGGTTGCGGCGGATGGTCTGCACTGGACGTTTTCACCTGTTCTGTGTCTTGCGCGGGACACTCGCTGGGGGCGTACAGGCGAAACGTTTGGTGAGGATCCTTATTTAACCGGCGTGCTTGGAGCGTCTATGATCAGGGGATATCAGGGGGACGATTTACGGGCAGACGACCGTATTTTGGCCTGTGCAAAGCATTACATCGGTTACGGGGAGGCGACGGGAGCAAGAGACTCTTACGACACGGAAATGACGTTCAGAAAGATGCGCGAGGTATTCCTGCCGCCGTTTCAAAAAGCCGTGGAAGCGGGTTGCGCATCCATTATGACCGCTTACGGTTCCATAGACGGAACACCGTTTACCTCCAGTGAAACGTCACTGAAAACGATATTGAAGGATGAACTGGGGTTTGAGGGTTTTGTTGTAACCGACTGGAAAAACGTCGAAAGCCTTGTCGTCAACCAATATGTCGCCGCCGATTTATATGACGCGAACCGTATGGCCGTCTCTGCCGGCAATGACTTGATTATGAACACGCCGTCCTGTTATGAGCATATCATCCAACTTGTCAATGACGGCAGGCTTGACATCCGGATTGTCGACGACGCGGTTCGCCGTGTGCTGCGCATTAAGTTTTTGGCGGGGTTGTTTGAAAAGCCTGAAAAAAAAGGGGATCCTGATATTTTCGGTTGCCCGAAGCATTTGGACTCGGCACTGCGCGCCGCGCGCGGCAGCATTGTACTGCTGGAGAACCGCGGCGATACGCTTCCGTTTTCCGGCAAGATACGTTCCATTGCGGTCATCGGGTCTAATGCCGACGACATAAAAGCCCAATACGGTGACTGGACCTACTTCTCCCACCCATATCCATCCGACATCCGGCCCGCTCCGCCCTTCCATACCGTTCTGTCCGGCATAAAAGAGCTTGCCGGTCCGTTGGGCATAGAGGTTCAGTACAGCCGCGGGTGTGATGTCATGGATGTCAATGACGCCGATATAGAAGCCGCCGCCGCGGTTGCCGCCGGGTGTGACGCCGTTGTCTTGGTCGTGGGCGATGTATACGATCAGGTTGGCGAAGGGAAGGACAGGGCCGACCTGGCGTTGTCCGGCGCACAGCAGGCTTTATTTGACCGCCTGATATCGCTCGGAAAGCCAATCACGACGGTCCTGGTGGCTTCAAAGCCCCTTTGCGTCACGGATATCTCGAAAAAAACAGGCGCGTTACTGGCCGCTTTCAACGGCGGTCAATACGGCGGCTTGGCTGTCGCCGAAGTCCTGTTCGGCCAATTCAATCCGTCAGGCAAGCTCCCAATATCCTTCCCGCGTCACTCGGGACAGCTGCCTGTATATTACAATCATCTCCCCGGCTGGCACCGGGGCCAATACTGCGATGTATCCGCAGACCCTCTCTACACGTTCGGATACGGGTTAAGCTATACCTCTTTTGAATATTCCGAACTTCAGGTTGATCCCGATGAGTTAACCGTGAGTGTTACGGTCAAAAACACAGGCGTCCGCGCCGGAAGCGAGGTTGTGCAGGTCTATTTCCGGGATATGGTCAGCTCGGTCATAACCCCGGTCAAACAGCTTATTGCTTTTGAAAAGCTGTCCCTTGAGCCGGGGGAAGAGAAAACAGCCGTGTTCAAACTCAACCGTTCCGATTTGTCCCTTGTGAATACGGAGGAGAAACGAGTGACGGAGCCGGGCGTTTTCATGGTAATGGTTGGCGGAGACTCAAGGGATGAATGGTTGTTAAAAGCAGAGCTTGTGCTTAACGGATAGGAGGATAACCGTGACAAACAGGGAAAAATTCTTGTCTGTAATCAACAACGAAGCCAATGCGCAGATGCCCATCGTGCATTTCGGCTATTGGGATGAAACGGTGGATAAATGGATTCAAGAGGGGCACGTCAAGGAGGGGGCGGATTGGCGTTCTCTTTCCGCAAGGCTTGGCTTTGATTGCGGCTACGGGGAGTCTTATCCGTGCGCCACCGGCTTGCACCCTTTGTTTGAAACGAAGGTGATTGAAGCGCTGCCTGACGGGTCGCGGCATGTCCTGAATCATGAAGGTGTTGTCGAACTGCGAAAACCCGGCGTCGTGTCTATTCCGGCAGAAATCGGGCATACGCTGACAGACAGGGCGTCTTGGGAAAGAGAATATTTACCGCGTCTGCAATTTAGCGAGGAGAGATATGATTTTAGCCAATTGAAGCAATATGCCGGCAGCGGAGACCCCATCGGGCTTAACGGCGGCAGCCTGTACGGAGTGATACGGAATTGGTTCGGCGTTGTGGGGTTAAGCTATATCGCAGTTGACGACGAAGAGCTGTACGACGAGGTAATTCATACTGTCGGTGATCTAACCTATAAAATTGTAAAATTGGGTTTAGAGCAGAGCGCGGATATGGGCGTTACGTTTGATTTCATCCATTTTTGGGAGGATATTTGCTTCAATACCGGCCCATTGGTCAGCCCCGCGGTCTTCGCGGAAAAAGTGGGGCCGTATTATAAAAAAATTACCGATTTGGGTAAAAAACACGGCGTCAAAATCTTCTCTCTCGACTGCGACGGTAAAATTGATTCGCTGCTTCCCATTTGGCTGGAAAACGGGGTCAACACCATGTATCCAATCGAGGTTGGCACCTGGGGGGCCAGCATCGCGCCTTGGCGGGAGCGGTACGGCAGCGCCCTGCTCGGCGTCGGCGGCATGGACAAGCGGGTCTTTGCCCGGGGACGGGAAGCGGTGGATCGGGAGATTGAACGGCTCAAGCCGCTTGTCGCCTTGGGCGGGTATGTGCCTTGCCCCGACCACCGGATTCCGCCTGACGCGAACTGGGATACGGTGTGTTATTATTGCGAAAAGATGCGGGCGGCCTTTCATTCTTTATAGAGCGGTGGAATTCCGTATTCAGCGATTAAGGAGGCCGGTATGTACAGGGTTGTAATTGTTGACGATGAATATTGGAATACCCAAGGATTGAAAAAATTGATTGCTTGGGAGGAACACGGCTTTACCGTCGAGTTTTGCTCCTGCAATCCGATTGAGGCGATCGACTTCATTGACGCCAACCACCCGGAAGTGCTCATTACCGATATCCTTATGCCGTCCATGAGCGGGATTCAGTTGATCCATACGCTCCGTGAACGCGGATTGAACCTTGAATGTGTCATATTCAGCGGATATGATAATTTCAGCTATGCCCAGCAGGCGATAAACGAAGATGTGGCCGGCTACTACTTAAAGCCGGTAAAAGCGGCGGAGCTTATTGCCATACTGGCCAAAACGAAAAGAAAGCTCGACGCGCAGGCGGCAATCCATAAGGACACGCTATCGCTTGCCGATTCGGTACGCAGATTTGAGTCCGAGCATATACAGCTAAATAATATCATTGCGTATATTAACGAGAACATCACAGAAAAATTATATTTGAAGGACATTGCGGAGAGACATTATATAAACGCTGATTATTGCTGCGTTCTCTTTAAGAAGCATCTGAACACAACCTATTCGGAATATTTGAACACAATCCGCACAGAAAAGGCAAAAGCTCTTCTCCGCGACTTGAAAATGACGATATATGAAATCGCTTCTGTCGTTGGATACAGCGATTACTTTTACTTCAACAAGGTATTCAAAAAATATGTCGGCATGACGCCGAAGAAATACAGAGAGCAGGCGCGAAACCCGGATTCGGACGGCAAAGGTGATTTTCATGAGTAAGCTGAAGTATAAGCATCAATTACTGCTTTTAGTCGGGTTATTCACCATCTTAATCGTTGCGGTCGAACTGTTTAGTTACATGAGGTTTTATCGGATCGCCGTCGATAAGGAGAGCGAATATATAAACACGATGTTAAACGAGTGCGTAAGTCAGGTCAAGCAAATGTCAGACAGCATAAAGGATACCGCCGGAAGCGTCGCGCTGAACATGACGGTTCAAAATTATCTCAATGAAGAAGCCGGTGAACTCAAGGCCATTATGCGTTCGGTCCTGCGTGACCTGATGCAGACAGGAATCGGCGGCAACCCCTATGTTAATTTTTTGTTATTATTGGATTCCAACGGCAGCAGTATATCCAGCGGTCCATACGCGCACCTATATATAAACCAGCTGAACGAACTTAGCGTACACGACATTCAAGGCGCTCAATTTACACCGTTAGTCACACCGGTCAACAGTAATTTGAACCCGTTTTCGTGCTATTTACTGCCTATTCACACATTTATCAACCCTAAAAATGTGTCTGAGGCTGTGCTGATTGTGGTTATTGATTGGCAGAGCAAGCAGCACATTTTGAACAATACACGTATTACTGAAAATTCCGCCTCATATCTCATCGACAGCGAAGGCGTGCTGGTGGTTTCGTCAGAAACCTCGCCGGGCACGTACATCGGCTCGGGGGATGATATACGCCATATCCTCCACGAGGGAATTTCGGACGGCTCGGTCATAGAGATACAAGGTCAGCGCAGTTTTGTATTTATCCGCGATACGGCCTTTCCCGGGTGGCGTATTGTCAGTATCGTGCCGTTAATGGATTTGAACCATGAGGTCCGGCTCACCCAAAGAATCGCCATCGCCATAACGGTCATATCCTTGATTGCGCTCGCTCTGCTGGCCGTTATATTTTCCTCGTTAATGACAGGGCCCATCGAAAAATTGGTCGGCAATCTGCGGAGATTGGGGGATATGAGCATGAATAAACGTATCCCCGTTACAACAAAGAACGAAATCGGATATATAACCGAAGAGATAAACGGTATGCTTCAAAAGAACCGTGAGATGACGACACATATCATCAATATGAACAATACGCTTTATGAAAAAGAGATAAAAGAAAAGGATGCGCAGCTCATGGCTTTACAAAGCCAAATAAACCCGCATTTTTTCAACAACACCCTTGAATGTGTCCGTTCTTTGGCGCTTGTCAATGAAACCCAGCCCATCGTGACCATTATCGAAGCCATGAGCGATATATTCCGTGCCAGCATGAGCGATTCGACGGTATCCACGATTGAAAATGAACTGGAGCTCGTGCGGAGCTACGCCAACATAATCAATATACGGTTTAGGGAACGGATACGTTTTGAGTACAAAGTCGGCGAAGAGCTTATGCCGGTGGAAACCATCAGGATGCTTCTTCAACCGCTTGTTGAAAACGCCGTTCAGCACGGGTTAGGACAGATAACAAGAGACGGGCATATATGGATCAGCGGATACGCCGAAGGCGAACGGCTGGTCATCGAAGTGAACGATAACGGGGCGGGGATTCCCGAAGAGATCCTGACGCATATTAACCACTGCTTTGAAAAAGGCATAGCATACACAGAGCCGAAGACAGGACGCTATTGCCTCGCACTCACAAATATTAACCGTCGTTTGACCCTTCGCTACGGCCATGCTTTCGGATTGAAAATAATATCCGAACCGCCGCATGGCACGACGGTTCGGATTACATTGCCGCTCTGAGCGGCTATTTCTTATACGCCGCGTTGAGTTCCGCTACAGCGCGTTCAAATAACGGCATTTGGGAAGCCACCCAATCATTCCATTCCTTTTCTACGTTGTCACTGAGCAGCATCTTCTTCAGTTGCGCCAGCGTCTGCAGTTCGCGTGTGCCGGTAGCCAGGAACTCAGGGAAATCATCGGCGGACAGCCCCTTGAGTTCAAACTGTTCCGGGATAAGCATGACATTATCGCGCCGGTAAGCGGCGTAAACGTTTTCAATCATCGCTTTCAGCCTCGGGTCAACGGCGTCTCCGAACAACTCGTCAAAGCTGTCCACGGCGCTTGAGGACCGGGACCAGGCCCACCAGTGGAAGTCGTGGTGCGGCGCGACCTTCTGACCGGTTGTTTCGTCAACTTTGGTCCACATATTTTTGGGGTTTCCGTTTTCGTCATAATCCCAATCTTTTCCTTTGATGCCCATGTTTTTGAAGAAGTACCCCTCGTCGGTGATCAAAAAGTCAAGGATTGCCTGCCAACGGTAGGCCGCAAGGTCGCTGATGTTGGATTTCATCGCGGTCTCGCCCCAACTGTCCAATTTTGAATACTGCGGCAGTTTTCCGTCGGGTGTTTCAAAGACGCCGTAATCAATTCTGTCAACGGCTTTGCTGAATCTGTCCGGGTCATTGGGACCCCATTCGCTCATGGCATACTCGTCTACGACCCTCTTAATTCTGGCGAGGTTGATATCGGATTCTACCCTGGCAAAGAGCTGGTTTCCTTCCCAGGCGCTGTCCACATCCTCGGCGAAAGCCATGTATTGGTCTTTATAAATTAAACCGTCCTTATACATTTGGTTCATCAGCTTAACAGCGTCAAGAGCTCCCGGCAAAGACGGCGCCCACGCGTACCCGCCCTGTCCGTCCGGCGAATAGCCGAGGAAATACGGGGCGTATGAGCCTGCCCCCCAGTAAGCGGGCATCATCCAGTCAACCGACGCCAAGCCTGCCGTTCGTCCGTTACCGGCGCAATCGGCTTCGACCACGGCTTGAATCATGTTGGTGAACTCATTCCATGTGTAATATCCGTTTTCTTTGTACATTCCAACCTGTTGAGCCCAGTCCTTGCGGTAACTGAAGCCGCTCAGCTGCCCCATACTGCCGGAAAACCGCACGCTGTCTATCCATGAGGAATATGTCCACAAAAGACCGTCGTCAAGGATGAACTTCTTCTGGCCGGGTGTGCCTTCGTCGACCACCGCTTTTTTTATGTTGGGATAATGGTCCATATCATACGGGCGAAACTTGCCGAGCTGCTGCCAATCCAGCCATCCGTCGTAACGGTGAGTTTGAACATCCATGAAAATCAAATCGGGCAAGTCGCCGCCAAGCAGCCATATATTCACTTGGTCGATATAGTTGCTCCAGGTCAGGCCGGTCCAAAAGTTGAACTTGAAGTTGAATTTGTCGTAGAGCCATAAAAGATGCTCGCTGAGATTGCCCTCCTTGTCGGCGCCGGGGTCTTCCTCGGGCGCTATCACCATGATGCTGATTTCTACAAACTCGGACACGTCGAAATACTTGTTGTCATCGCCGCCGCCTCCGGAGCCGTTCCCGGGAGTGTTTTCGGGAGTATGCCCGGGGGTATTCCCGGGAGTGTTATCGCCGCCGGGCGCGGGTCCCGGCGTATTGCCGCCGCAGCCGGCAAGCATAGCCGCCGTCATCAAAACGACAATCAGAACTGATACGACCCTTTTCATCATTTTTTTCCTCCTTTTTTATTATCCTTTGACTCCTCCCAGAGTCAGGCCTTTCGCAAAATATTTCTGCATAAACGGGAACACGACGGCGATGGGAATAATGGTGACGATGATAACCGCCATTTGGATCCCCATGGCGAAGCTGTTATGCCGTACATCCTGCGGCAGATTTTCCAAAACCATTCTGGATGAATCAATCATGGTGCGCACAAGGAACTGCAAGGGCCAGCCCGTGCTCATATTCATATAAAGCATTCCGTTGTACCATTCGTTCCAGCGGTCAACGGCGCAGTAAAGCGCGATGGTAGCCAGCATAGGCTTGCACAGCGGCAGAACAATCCGCGCGAAGATGGTAATGTCGCCCGCGCCGTCAATCTTTGCCGATTCTTCAAACTCGGGAGAAATTGTCCGCAAATACCCCTGCATCAGCAGCATATACCATATATTCAGACCAAAGGGAAGTATCATGGCAAAAATGTTGTTGGTAAGATTCAGAGTAGAGGCGATAAGAATATAGGTCGGTACCAATCCGCCGTTGAAGAACATAGTGAACATAATGAACACGATAAAAAATTTGCGGCCCGGTATGGGCTTTGTAAGGGCATACGCCGCCGTTATGGACATGAACATGCTGTAGGGAACCCCGACAAGGGTAACGATTGAGGTAACTCCCGCGGCTCTGAAGAGCCTGCTCCACCCAAAAACATAACTGTAGGATTGGAACGTGATTGCTTTCGGCCACAGTACAAAAACCGATTCCTGATACTCCTTGTTGGAAATCAGGGAGATAACAACGGCATTGTAAAACGGCAGTAAAACAATAAAGGCAAGAATTAAAAGTATAATCGTTATCAGGATAAGCGACGGGTCAAACTTTTTATGTACCATTTTATCCCTCCTAGAACAAGCGCCTGCCGTCGAGCTTGCTGACGACAAAATTCGCGGTAAGCAGCAGGGCACAGTTTATGATCCCTTTGAAGAGTCCAATTGCGGTAGCCATTCCGTAGGTATTGCCCACCCCGAAGGTAACTCGGTAGATATACGTGTCAAGAATATCGCCCGTACTATACACAACAGGGTTATACAGGTTGAAGACTTGGTCGAAGTTGCCGCCGACAAGGCCGCCCACAGCCAAAATAAACAGCATGGCGGCAATACCGCGTATACCAGGCCATGTCACGCACCAAATCCGCTGGGCGCGGTTGGCTCCGTCAATCGTGGCGCTCTCATATAAGCCGGGGTCAATGCTGGCCAGCGCGGCAAGATATATTATACTGCTCCAGCCGGCCCCTTTCCATGACTCACTGAAAATGAGAAGCCATCTGAAAGCCTCGGGATTTTGGAAAATTTGTAATTTTTCGCCCCCGAAGTTTGCGATCATGCTGTTAATCAATCCGTCGTTGCCCAGCAAATTTTTAATGATAGAAGCAACAATAACCCAAGAAAGAAAATGAGGGAAGGTAAATATTGTTTGGAGCGAGCGGCTGAGCCTGCGCCTGCGGTTGCTAAGTTCATTGAGCGCTATGGCCAGCAGAATCGGGATGGGGAAGCCGACAGCCAGCTTCATAAATGACAAAAGCAATGTGTTCTTAAAGGCGGTAAAAAAATCCGGGTCACGGAAAATACGCTCAAAGTTATCCCAGCCGATCCATGTGCTGGTTGAGAAACTCCCCCTAAAACTCTTGAACGCCAAAGAAAGACCAGACATCGGGTAGTAGGCAAAAACGCACAGAAAAACAACCGGTGGCAATAGCATAAGGTATATGTAACGGTATCGCCATATTTGGGCAAACACTGGTTTTCTTAAACAGGCAGCGTGTTTTACACTCATCACTATGTACACCTCCTCGTGCCCTTTGTATAGAATACCGCATATACGCGCGATTGTTTATGGAGTAAACAGAGCATATTTTGTCCTTATCTTTTGTGCGCTTGACATCCGTCAACAAACCTCCCCTTTTCAAAGCACTGTGCAAAACATAAAAAGTTGAGTGCATTTATATTCTTAGCGGAAAACCTTAAAATAATTACACTCGTACACTCGCCCGAAATTAAAATTGAAAGGATGAAACTAACATGAGGAGCCTCAAGCGCACTCTCGCTATTGCCCTTGTACTGGCAATGGCCATCGTATTCGTCGTTCCCTCCTTCGCGGCCGAGCAGAATGTTGCGGAAATTAAAACAGGTACTAACAGCTGGCAAGGTTTATTTCACTTCGCGACCACTATGAACGGCTGGAATCCTAAAGCTGTTGACCTCGTTATGGAGGAAGACGCCGAGTATCAGCTTGACATCACCTATAAGGGTGACGGAGAACTGGTTGTATGGCTGCCTCAGGCATGGCCGCAGGGCGCGTACGAACTGGCGTTAATCCCCTCGTCCGCCAACTGGACCACCATTTCCTTCAACTTCAAAACGGTTCCCGACCCGCGCTGGAACACTTGGGCCACCCAAGACGCCGACGGCTGGGCGACTCACGCGTGTAGCATCGCGATTGTCGACGCGAGTGTTGAGTTTTACAGCGGCGGCGCCGGTCCGATTAAAAGCCAACCCGTCCCGCCGCTCGGCGAGTATTGGCAATGGAGTCAAGGCGACGGGAGCACACCCCTTAAAGCGGGAACCATGTACATCGCCGAAGTAAACCTCTATAAAAAAGGGGATAAATCCACAGAAGTCATCAGAGATCCCAGGTTTGAGAGAACCAACTTCTGGTTCGCCAATGACGCCGACGGCGCCCCCTTGACAATCGCCGAAGCCAGCCAGGTCAACATCGTTAAAATGGATGTAACCCTTGGCGCTGGCGGCGGCAGCGGCGGCAGCGCCAATAATAATCCTAAAACCGGTAACCCCTCTATGATTTTCTTGGCTTTCGGGGCTCTGCTCGTTTCAGGCTCCGCAATCTTCTTCTTCCGCAAAAAGATTATGGCAAAATGATCCCTTAGATCTGCTCCTCCTTGACGGATCTTAGTGCTTCGATGATAATCCTCCGCAAGGCCAGAGTGTACGCTGGACGGTTGCGGAGGATTTCATCGTAAAGAAAGGAAATTGTACCATGTTTCATAAAAAATGCGCGCTGTTTCTGGCTCTGTTGTTCTTTCTGTCCGCCTGCGGCAGTGATCAGCCCGCTGATGTTTCGCCCTCTCCGAGCGCTTCTGAAACAATCGGAGAGGATTCTACGGGGATTGACGATATCGATCAATGCCTGCCTGTTTCGGCGTCTCCGGGCGTGAGCGGCGGCTCATACAGGTTTTCAAACCGTGTTGACGTTTCCTTGCAGGGCGAAAACGGCTCTGTTATCACGTATTCGCTCGATGGGAGTCATCCGCGGGCATATTCGTCGCCTATTACGCTTACGGGCCGCCACACGTTAACGGCATGGGCCAGCAAAGACGGGATGCTTGACAGCGAGCCCGCGACGTTTTACTTTGCCAATGAAGACGGTCTGCGAATAGACTTCTACGGTCAGATGATCGGGGATTATACATACGATGTGAAAATTCCGGACGGAGCGACGGCGGAGGAGGTCGCCGCGTTGTGGGCTGAGGACGAAGAATGGCTCAAGCAGTTTTCAAAGCCCGCAAACTGGGACGACTGGGGAGGGCTTGACGGCAGCAACGACACGTATGGGTTTGAAGCCACAGGATTTTTCCATATAGAGCAGCGCGAGGAGAACGGGAAAATACGTTCATATATGGTCAACCCGATAGGAAACCTTTACTTCAACATATCGGCCTGCGTCCACGACGACGGCGATACCCATACAATCATTGCCGGGCGCGAAGACATTTATGAATGGATCGCCGACCCCAACGACAGTATGTATTCGCACGCCTACTGGAATACATGGTGGGGTTTGAGTTATTCCCATTATATAGTCAATTGGGCGCGTAAACATGAACGACCGTATGACAAACCGGATTTTTTGAATCAAAGCGTAGCACGCATGAAGAGTCTCGGGTTTAACGGTCTGGGCGGATGGTCGGCGGCTTATGACAGGCACATGGCGTATTATTACTGGCCCATTCAGGACATCGGCGTGAAGATCGGCGGCTCGAACTACTTTGATGTGTTCGATCCGGAGTTTGAAAAAGCGTTGGACGCGCATTGCGCGCATTTGGCCGGCTATAAAGACGAGCCCGCTCTGATGGGATATTTATTGGGCAATGAGCGCAATTATCTGGATATACGGGGCGTTATTTTCAGCCAGGACGAGACATCTCCGGCCAAAAGGAAACTTGTTGATATGCTTCAAGCCAAATACGCCTCCATAGGTGATTTTAACACCGCGTGGGGCGGCTCGTATGACTCGTGGGATACCGTTCTCAATACCGGCATAAGCACGGTTACAGCCGAGGGTGTAGGCGACTATTATGAATATCTGACCCTATACTTTGATACGTATTTCGGGTTGGTGGCGCAATATATAAAAAAATACGACCCAAACCACATGGTTATGGGAGAACGCATTGTCAACGGCGACACCCACAACCCCAACGTATCCGCGGCGTTATACGGAGCGATGGGCAGACATCTCGATGTGATCAGCCTTAACTACTACCGCGACGACCCGAGGATTGATTTTCTGGAAAACCTGTACGAAATAGCGGGCTATACCCCGTTTATATCCACGGAATTCCACTTCGGCGACGCTTCGGGCGGGCTTTCGAGGACCGGTATTGTTATGAGCGCGAACGAGGATGAAAAGGGCAAAATGTATAGGAACTATGTGGAGAAACTTGCGGCAAGCGGTATGTTTGTCGGAGTTGACTGGTTTCAATACCTGGATCAATCGCCGACAGGACGCTATTTTGACGGCGAGGATGGCGCGCTCGGCTTCTTCAATGTAGCCGACAGACCTTACCGCACGGTTATCGGCCACGCGGTTGAAACAAATTACACGATATACGACGTTATTCAAGGCAAGCGACCGCCTTACGAATTCCAACCCGAATAGGAGGAGCAAAGATGAAAAGAGGTTTTACCATCTTGCTGACGGTGTCCTTTATGCTTGCGGGGATGCTCGCGGCCTGCACATCCGACAGCCCAACCCACCCCGGCGCGGACAACACCCCAAGCGGCGTCGAACCGTCCCCTTCGGATGCGGTTACTCCGCCTGAGCCGAGCGATACGCCGCCGCATATCCCCTTGTATTTCCCCTCTCCGTATGCCATTACGACCAACCTGAGCGACGAGGAATTGGAAGCCCTGGGTTTTACAAGTCTGCAAGAGTTTGCCGACCCGTCATTGGTTTACCATGAGGGAGTTTACTACATCTATGCCACCAATCAACGGGGTGTGGTTGTGGCGCGCTCGACCGACAACCTGGAAAGCTTTGAACACATGGGTTATGCGCTACGCAGTCCGGATGTAGAGCCTCCGCATTTTATGTTCTGGGCGCCGGATGTTATTTATAACGAGGACGACCAAACGTTTTATATGTATTATTCCTCTTCCGTCAGGGGTTACGTTGACGGGGACTCGTTCGGCCAGCGCCTGAAGGTCGCCACATCCAAGGACCCGCTCGGACCTTTTGAGTTTCACAGTCTTTTGGAGCTCGACTGGGACGACAGACTGCTGGATGTTTGGTCGCCGCTTCATCAATGGGCGATTGACGCTCACATGGTGAAGAGAGACGGGAAATATACCCTCTTTTTCGCCTACAAAGGATGGAGCGAACACGTCGAGGCTTCCTTCCCCGTGATCAGGAGCCCGGAATCATTTTTCGCCACTATGATTTTCATGCAGGAGTTCAGCGACCCTTTAACCCCTGTGCCCGGTACCATGCGGCCGGCCGTATCGGCGACCATGCGGGAAGAGCTTAACGATACAAGCGGCGCTTTCGACGTCGGCATTTGGGAGTATTGCCTCGAAGGACCGTATTATTTTGAGCATGACGGCACGGGGTATTTGATGTACAGCGGCAACAGCTGGGAAAGCCCCTATTACTTTATCGGTTACGCGACATGGGACCTTAACGGCGACCTGTCCGACGCGGTGTTTCAAAAGTACCCGGATCATGATACGTTCCTTCCCCTGATCGGAATTGACGACAACGCCACGGGTATGGGGCATCATTCCATTTGCGTAACGCCCGAGGGGCGGATTTTAATGGCGCACCACGGGCGTCCGGTCAGCACCGAAGGTCTGCCGTCGCCGGATAACAGAAACAGCAGACGCTTATATATCACCGAACTGACGGTTGAGGACGGAAGGCTGGCGGCGCACAGGCCCTATGACATCCCGGTAAGCTATCATCTGAACGGCGGCGCGGGGGAAGGCCCGGATCCGTTCAGCATGGCGGCCGGTTCCGTTTTCACGGCGGCCGATATCACGGGCGTTGAGGCCCCCGAGGGAATGACCTTCAAGGAATGGAACACCCGCTCCAACGGAACAGGAAGGGTGTACGCGCCGGGCGAAGCCGTTACCGTACCCGCCAGCAAACTAATTTTGTACGCGATATGGGAATAAGACCAAGAAAGGGGAAACAGAACAATGAAAAAACGCATTTCACTTTCCTCCGTCATGCTTGCCGCGTTCATGCTTGCGGGGATGTTCACGGCCTGCACGCCCGACAGCACGCCCGCGCCGGCTGACAGCGGCAGCCCCGCGCCCCCCGGGGAAAGCCCTTCGCCTCCGCCGGATGCCGGAGGTAACGAGGACCGCACACCGATGCAATTCGCGTCGCCGTTTATCATCGTGGACGGTATAGCCGACAACCCCATTCAAGGCGGCGGGCTGCAAAACATACCCGACCCTAAGCTCATCTACCACGAGGGGTATTACTATGTGTACTCGACCGACAACTCGGGCGGAATCGTCTCGCGTTCCGCCGACCTGATTACGTTTGAGCACATGGGTTATTGCATAACACCCCCCGAGGACGTATCGCCCCCGCACTATATGTACTGGGACCCCACCCCGTTTTACCATGAAGAAACAAAGACATTTTATCTGTATTACTCCACCGCGTACCGCGGCGGTACCTTCGATGTCTCGTTCGACCAGCGCATGAAGTACGCGACGGCCGATAATCCCCTTGGCCCCTTCGAGTTCCAGGGGTATATCGAACTGGATTGGGACGACAGACTGCTGGACGTTTGGGCGCCGCTCCATAAATGGGCAATCGCTCCGTCTATGTGGGAACGAGAGGGTAAGTTTTTCTTCTTCTATACCTATAAAGGTTGGGCTGAAGGCGTTGAGGCTCATACCCCGATTGTCCGCAGACCGGATTCATATTTCGGCACGATGATTTTTATGCAGGAGTTCAGCGACCCGGCAACCCCCATTCCGGGTACCCGCCGGCCTGTTGTGTGGCCCACCATGCTTGAGGAGCTTAACGACACAAGCGGCGTCTTTGATGTCGGCATTTGGGAATATACCCTTGAAGGTCCGACCTATTTTGAATACGACGGAACGGCCTATCTGATGTACAGCGGCAACAGCTGGGAAAGCCCGTATTATTTCATCGGTTACGCAACCTGGGATATGCAGGGGTCCCTGTCCGACGCGGTATTCCATAAATACCCGGACGATGACACTTATATGCCTTTGCTCGGAAACGATGTCAATGCCGTAGGGATGGGAAACAACTCAATCTGCATAACGCCGGACGGGCGTATTCTGATGGCCTATCACGGCTACCCGGCGGACTATTCGGATTTACCGTATCCTGACAGCCGAAACAGGCGCTTATATATCACCGAACTGACGGCTGAGGACGGAAAGCTGGTGGCGCACAGACCCTATGACATCCCGGTAAGCTATCATCTGAACGGCGGCGAGGGGGAAGGCCCGGATCCGTTCAGCATGGCGGCCGGTTCCGTTTTCACGGCGGCCGATATCACGGGCGTTGAGGCCCCCGAGGGAATGACCTTCAAGGAATGGAATACCCGCTCCAACGGAACCGGAAGGGTGTACGCGCCGGGCGAAGCCGTTGCCGTACCCGCGAGCAAGTTCATCCTGTACGCGATCTGGGAGCCGGAACAGCCTTGAAAGTGAAAGATTACTGCAATAAGGACAAATATTAGTACATAAACATCGGTGTCGCTATATGGTACAATACAAATGTTGCAGAAGCAGGCTGTCTAATCACAAAAATAAAGGAGAGAATATCATGAAAAAGTTCCTTCGCATCCTTACCTTGGCACTGGCCTTAACCGTCGCTCTTTCCTTCGTTCTCGTAGCAAATGCCGAAGAATCCGAGCCTGTAACCCTTTACTTCTTCGATACCTACGGCGATCTGGCCAACGGTGCTTATATGCACTACAGCATTCACGACATTCCGTGGCAGGACTGGCGCACCGAACGGGAAATCGTCTCACTGGGCGGCGGCTGGTATCAAGTAGATTTGCCGGCCTCTCTCGGTCCGGATGACAATGTGAGCACGCGCATGATTATGGTCACAAACGGCGGGTGGAATGACGCGGAGGCTACGGAATGGGTGCTGTGGAGCTGCTGGGCTCCCGACGCGACAAATCCCGGGGACATTTACTTCGTCGCCGACAGAGATAACATTACCGAGGGCGCGGCGGTGAAAGAAAGAACCTGGACGACCTCTTTCGCCGCAAAAGCGGCGGCGGAAAGTTATGCCGCCAATCTGAATACCGGCGGCGCTCCTGTAGACCCGCCGCCCGATCCGCCTCCCGCGCAGCCCGATCCGCCTCCGCCGAACCCCTCGACTGGCAATAACTCTTACATCGTAATTATTTTCGCCCTGTTCGGCGTGACCACCTTGGCGGCGGTATTCCTTCTGACCAAAAAATTAAAAACCTAAGCGCACGTGTCCGTCCAACAATACCATCATAGAGAGGAGGCAGCCTGTTTGGCTGCTTCCCTCTTGATTTGGAGGCGTATGATGAAAAAAGGCATGTCCGCTATTATCATAGCGATGCTGCTACTGGTTTCCGCTTGCTCTTCCCCGCCGGTTCCCGACGCGGCCCCCTCTCCGTCACTGCCGTCCAGTGAGGAGCGGCCTTCGGCAACCCCGGAGGCCGCCGTGAGATTAGCCGAGGCGTCTGCCGTATTAAGCCGTGAGTACATATCCTTTGACGACCTTGCGCCGGAGGGGTACAGGCTTGAGGCCTGCTGGGACGCGATGGGCATCGATGAGGATGACAACGTGTACATCGGGTTTACCTCGATGAGCCCGGACTACCGAGAAGACTTCTGCTTGTTTATGTACAACCGGAAGTCCGGTGAGCGTAAGTTCATCGGCACATTCCTGCAAGCGGCGGAGGCGGCAAATAACCTCGGAACGTATGAGGAAATGCCTAAAGGTCATACAAAACTGGTTGATGTTGATGGTAAAATTTATATGGCGTCGCAGGGATTCCATGATTTCAAGGGCTCACTCGCCGGGCTGGAAGAGTATCGGGGAGCGCACATTTTTTGCTACGACACGGCGACGGGTGAGTTCACGAATGTCAGCGCGTCCCTCCCCGGAGGCGTGGTGATTGAACATGAAGGCATTGTCGCGCTTAGCTATATGCCGAGCTTGGGGCTGTTGGTCGGGTTGACCCATCCGCACAGCAACCTGGTATTCTACGACCCTGTCAAAAACGAAGTTGCGCGATTTGCCGAAGGCATCCCGTGGCACGCGGGAGCCGTTGTCAGCCGGGATATGGTCATTGACGATGTGAACCAGCGCGTTTACCTATGCAGGACGACAGAGAACACCACATGGAAAGACGGAACGATTTACAATCAATATGATATGCACGATGAATTCCCCGTTTATGTGTACGACTATCAAACCGACACGCTCTCAGACACCGGTTATGCCGTCAAAGGCGGGATTTGGGGCGCCTCTCAAATCAGCACGGACGGAAACACGGGTTATGTGAGCAGTGCCGCGGGATTTGTTATACAAATTGATTTTATCACGGGCAAGTCGGAAATCATCGGGAATTTGCTTCCCGATATCTACGACGGCGTTTTTCAGCTTTCGTATATATACATGATATCCCCTTCGCCCGATAACAAACGGTTTTACGCCATTCCGACATACGCCAGCAACAGAAACGGCAATTATACCGGGTTATATGAGTTTGACCTGCAGACCGGTCATTCAAAAACGCTTAGTCCCTTCCCTTCCGGGGTATACACCGGCAAAGGGGTCCGCGACAGCGAGGGTTATCTGTATTTTGCGGCTTTCGGCGAGCATAACTGGAGCGGCAACTGTACTCTGCTGGTTCTTGAAATGCAATATGAGGATTACACGCAGGTGGAGTAAACTGCGTTATGCTGAGGTGAAAAATCATGAGCGTAATTCCCGCATCCGATAAAGCAATCCTTCGTGAGCTTGCCAGGCAAATCGCTCAAGCGGCGGCTCTGCCTGTTATGGACGAGCGCCGAGGTCTTTGGCGCAGGCTAAACGCGTTGAAGCCCATAAGACCCATGGTTATCATCGAGCAGGTCTGTTGGTGTGAAATGAACGTGAATGACGAATTAACCCTGCGATGCGAGAATCCTGAGTGCCGGGAATACGAGCGATGGATGCGCAAGACGCTGTATCATCACAACTATATGCCGGATGACCGGGTAATCGAGCCGTATCTGGTTGTTCATAAAGCAATCACCGGCGGCACGGCGGGGATAGAATCCATTGAGGAAACCCTGTCCACCGACGAAGCAAACATAGTTCTTAGCCGCCATTACGTCAATCAGTTCACCTGTATGGAAGACATTGAAAAGATAAAAATGCCCATAATCCGTCACGACACGGCGGAAACGGAGAGGCGTCTCGCTGTAGCCCATGAACTGTTTGACGGGGTGATTGATATACGCGCGGAGGGAGATTGCCCCGGTGTCTCTGTATGGGATAATATCGCCATGTGGATGGGGGTTGAAAACGCCCTGTATGCGCTGTCGGATGAACCTGAAATGATGTTTGCGCTTGTCAGCCGTATGGTTGCGTTTTATGGGTCTATGTTTGACCAGCTGGAAGAGCAGGGGTTGTTATGTCCGACGCATACGATGGTTCACTGCTCCGGCGCGTGGACGGATGAACTGCCGAAGGAAGGTTACAATCCGGAAAAACCGCGGCTGAAAGATATATGGACATGCGGGCTGGCACAAATGTTGGGTTCGTGTTCCCCCCAAATGCTTAACGAGTATGAAATCGAGCCGTGCGCCCCGCTGTTTGAGCGGTTCGGGTTGGTATATTACGGTTGCTGTGAATCCTTGGACAACAAACTTGATTCTGTAAAAAACATCCCGAATCTGCGCAAAATATCGGCAAGCCCGTGGAGCCATCAGGAAACGTTCGCCGAGCAAATCGGCGGAGGATATGTGATGTCCCGCAAACCCAATCCCGCTCTTGTCGCGTTTGAGTCTTTTGACGGGGACTTAATCCGTGCCGACCTTATGAAGACAAAAGAAATCTGCACCCGGTACGGCAGTCCTTTTGAATTGATTCTGAAGGATTTAAGCACAGTCCGCTATCAGCCGCAAAGACTTTGGAAATGGGCTGAAATTGCCATGGAAGTTGTTTGTTCGTAAATGAGATAACATAAAGGAGTATAATTATGGTAACTGAAAATCTAATCAAGGCGGCAACATACCAATATCCCGAGCAAATACCTGTTGTGGTCGGAATATTGCCGTCGGCTTTTATCCGATACGGCGACGAGCTAAAGAGAGTGCTGGCAAAATATGAGGAGGTCGCCGGCAGTTCGTGGCAAAATTACGACTTGCATCAAGAACTGGACACAGCCTACCGCAAAGGTTCGTTTACCGACGAGTGGGGCTGCGTATGGAGCAATGCCTGCGACGGAATGTGCTCAATCGTGACGGAACATCCCATAAAAACAAGGGAAGACATATATACCATGAAAATACCGAAAGACGGCTTTGGGGTCGGTCACGGTTTAATGTATCTGCGGCTCTTGGATTTGCGCGGGTTTGAAGAAGCGATGATTGACTTTTTTGAAGAGCCTCCGGAGCTTCAAATGCTGATTGACAACGTGCTGAATTATAATCTCCGGCAAATAAAAATCAAATTGGAAAAAGACAACGAAAAAATGATTGTTCTCGGCGACGATTTGGGTATGCAGCACTCTCTTACCATCGGGGCGGAAAAATGGCGCAAGTATATGAAGCCGTGTTTCGCCGCGATATTTAAGCTCTGTAAAGACGACGGCAGGCTTGTCTTTATGCACTCGGACGGCTGTATTTACGAAATTATGCCGGACCTGCGGGAGTGCGGCGCGGATATCATCAACCCGCAGTTCAGGGCAAACGGACTCGACAATCTTGAACGGGTTTGCAAGGGGAAAATCCCGATTCATCTTGATTTGGATAGGCAGATGTTCCCCTTTGCCACGCCCGCCGAGATACGCAGACACATGGAAGAATGTGTTAAGCGACTGTATCTGCCCGAAGGCGGGTTGGGGGTGAGCATAGAAATTTCTCACGACTATCCTCTTGAAAACATTGAGGCTCTTTTAGAAACCGCCGATAAATTGAGGTTCTATACATGAACTTCCTCATGTACGGAGCGGGGAGCATCGGGCGGGGGTTTATCGGGCCGCTGTTTTCCCAGGCCGGGTACGAAGTCGCGTTTGTGGATATCAGCCGTCCGTTATTGGACGCGCTGAACCGCCGCCATAGCTACCGTTACACCGTCGCGGCGGAGCCGCCGTACGAGATACAGGTCAACGGGGTGCGGGGTGTGGATGGACGCGATGAAGAGGCTGTGGCGGAGGCCATCGCCGGCTGTGAGCTGATGGCTGTGTCGGTAGGCGCGGCGGTCCTGCGAAAAGCCGCGCCCCTGATCGCGAAAGGGTTTTCACGGCGCATGAAGGAAAACGGGAAGCCGCTGAACCTGCTCATCTGTGAAAACCTCAAGGACGCCGCCCCTGTTCTGCGCGGCTGGCTGTCCGACGCGCTCCCGGAGGAGGACCGGGCGCTTCTGGACACGCACTGCGGACTGATTGAGGCGGCCATCGGCCGCATGGTGCCGATCGCGCTCCCCAACGCGGACGACCCGCTGCACGTCACGGTAGAGGAATACGGCTTCCTGCCGGTGGACAGGGATGCGTTTATCGGCGAGCCGCCGGAAGCCGACGGACTGGTTCCGTATTCACCGTTCGCGTATTACGAGGAGCGCAAGCTGTATCTGCATAACATGGGACATGCCATTTGCGCCTACCTGGGACTGAAGCAAGGGTGTGAATCTATCTGCGAAGCCGTTTCAGACCCCTATGTCCGTCTGCTGGCACAAAGCGCGATGTCCGAGGCGGCGGCGATGCTGTCGGTGAAGTACGGCATCCCGTTTGCCCGTGTCTATGAGCACGCGGAGGACCTGCTGCTGCGCTTTGGAAACAAGCTGTTGGGCGACACCTGCGAACGGGTGGGGCGAGACCCCCTCCGAAAGCTGCAAGCGGGCGACCGTTTCGCCGGCGCGTTGAGCCAATGCTTTCACTACGGAGTCTCCCCGGTGTATATCGCGCTGGGGTATGCCGCGGCCCTGCGCCATGTCACCGCCGACCCGAGGGCGGCGGAGAAAATCGCCGTGGATACGGGCGGTTTGACCGCCGAACAGGCGGAGCTGGTCATGAAGCTGTTTGCCGATTTGCCGATACCGGAGTTATTCCAAAGGGCGGAAACGGTCAAAAAGACCATGAGGGGGAATATTGTGTGAGAACGGGCATCGCCATCGCCGGAAACATTGTCGCCGACCGCATCAAGTACATCGACGGCTACCCGCAAGAGCAGACGCTGGCCACCATTACCGGCGAGGCGTTTTCCACCGGCGGTCTGTGCTGCAACTGCGCGCTCACCCTGGCCAAGCTGGACCCGTCCTTACCGATCAAAGCCATCGGACTGTTGGGAGACGACGAGCTGGGCAGCTACGCGATGTCCCGGTTCAAGGAGCACCCCTCCATCGACATCTCCAGGATTCAGCGTCAGGGCAGCACCTCCTACACCGACGTAATGACCGACCGCCTTACGGGCAGGCGCACATTTTTCCATTTCCGCGGCGCCAACGCCCTGCTCGGCCCAGAGCATTTTGACTTCACAGCGATGGACGCGGAGATCCTGCACATCGGATACATCCTATTGCTTGATACGCTGGACGCCCCCGACCCGGAATACCCCACCGCGATATGCCGCGTTCTCGACACCGCGCGGAAGGCCGGTATCCAAACCTCCGTGGATGTGGTGAGCGAGGACAGCGAACGCTTTGCCCTGCTCGTCCCGCCCGCTTTGCCATATACCGATTACTGCATTATCAATGAGATCGAAGCCTCACGCGCGGTCGGGATTCCCTTGCGTGACGGACAGGAGCACATAATAAAGGAAAACTTGCCCCTGGTCTGCCGGAAGCTGATGGATATGGGCGTCGGGCGCTGGGTGGTGCTGCATACGCCGGAGCTGTCCTGCGGCCTGGAGCGGGACGGCAGGTATATCCAAAAGCCGTCCTGGAACATCCCCGAAGGCTTCAAAAGGTCCTCCGTAGGCGCGGGAGACGCTTACGCTTCCGGGATTCTGTACGGCGCGTATCACGGCTGGAGCTTGGAACAGTCCATCCACACGGCGGGAGCGGTCGCCGCGTACAGCTTATCCGGCGCGGGCGCCAGCGACGCGATACGCCCCCTGGAGGAACTGTTGGGAGAGATGGAAGGGTGTCAATAAGGAAGGAACAACAATGTTGAAATCGTAAATCCTTATACCCTGATGGAACTGTACAGGAAGTCTATCGGGATTCTACATTAAGGCTCTCGGCTTGATGAGTCACACAGGAGGGACATTGGTTGAATGTACACAGCAAGGTCGACGGCACAAGGTATAGCAAGGATCAGATAATAGATATGTTTTTTTCTGAAACAGCCTGTGTCCTCATAGACGGATTTGTAAAGATAGCGGATCAAGGTGACGCAAGATCAGACCAAACCCGAACAGCCGGCTTTATGGAGTGTGGACAGATGGTAGATTATACGATCCCACAGAATGCTCGTAAGCCTTTGTCGTTTATTACAAATGATGTAAGCCTGCATGGCGCTAAAAAAGCAGCGTTTTGTTTCTCTATGGGTTTCGGGAATGGATCGCCTTTACCACAGCCCAGTGGAAAATATAATATTTATGTGAACGATGTATTCTGTCTCGCCATACGGAATGTCAATTACTCATTCTTTTGGCGCGGCGAAGGGAGCGAATTTGCCTTTTCGATGCGTCGTTGTGAAACTTCAGCTCCATATACCGGAATGCACTTGTCATCCATGATACAAAATGAACACCAAGCCGCTTTCGGTATTGGGATACTTGTTGTAAACAGCGAATTTCTACAGGATAATCAGCCGGCGAAAATCACAATAGAACCTATATCTGAGTATCAGAGCACAAGATACTTTTATTTGGGGACAACTCCAAACATAGTAAGCAACAGTAACATTTGGTCTGCCATAGAACTGTTAAAAACCAAAAATATCAAAAAGTCCGGTGGATATAATGTCTATTACGGAGATATACATACGCACTCAGGGCAGGTGCGCAGCCAGAAGCGCAACCAAGGTTGCGGAATGAACAGCATGGACGACAATTATATGTATGCAAAAGGCCCAGGTGGTCTGCATTTCTATGCGTTGACTGACCACGAGTTCCAAATTCTCCCGGATTATGAAGAACCATATTTCGCGCTTTCCGATATCCACAACAAAGACGGCGAGTTTGTCTGCCTTAAAGCGTTCGAGCATACATCCGCTGTGTATGGACACAGAAATATTTATTTTAGAAAAAACGCAAAAATAGTTGATGTGACCGATGAAAATGGAACACCCACACATCCGCAAAAGATGATGGAGCTGCTTGCGGGGTATGAATTTTTTTCCATTCCGCATCATCCCTCAAGCGCGTCACACCCTTGTAATACGAAGCTGCTGTATGACGAGGATGTCTGTTTCGAGGTATATTCATCTTGGGGTTCTTCTGAGTATTGGGGTGATTTTCCGCGAGGTGTTTCCGATCGGCACGATCATTATTGGGTAAACGAACTCTTGGCTACCGGCGCCATCATTGGACTCGTTGCGTCTTCTGATGGACACGACGGACACCCTGGAAATGCGCAATCCCCCTATCCCAAACATCAGCATCTGTTTCATTTCTGTGGAAGCGGGCTTACGGCTGTCCTTTGCGAAAGCCTCACACGGGAGAATGTCTATGAAGCAATTAAAAATCGAAGGTGCTATGGAACGACAGGCGCGCCTATTCATTTAGAAATTGACTGTGGCGGAGCCCTGATGGGCAGCGTGATTAAGAGACACTGTTTGTCTCCCACATTCGATATCACATGCAGAGGAACCAACTCGATTAAAGAAGTCCGAATTGTTAAAAACGGCCGGATACATTATGTACATCCCTGTTGCGGCATGTGGGACGTATCGTTTTCATATACCGACACCGCCTATGACGGATCTAACGCCAGTTACTATGTGAGAGTAGTTCAATCTGATATGGAGAGCGCTTGGTCATCGCCTTTCTTTTTTAGGGAAAAATGAGAGATGGGCCATAGGATACTGAAAGACAGGAGTTGGTTTTTATGCAAGCGTTCCAGGTTCCGCGGGAGCGCAATATTTTATTAAAACACATCGGCGGCATATCCCAAATCGCCGGGGCGCGGCGGTATAGGCTGTCGGACGGCGCGTGCGCGGGAGTGGAAGCGGTTGAGATCCGCACAGGCTCGGGGTTTACCTTCACCGTGCTGCCCGGACGGGGCATGGATATCGCTTGGGCGGAGTATCGGGGGATTCCCCTCAGCTTTCTCTCGCAAACCGGCGTAACCGCGCCGCAGTATTACGACAGTGGAGGCAGCGGGTGGCTGCGGAGCTTTTTCGGCGGATTGCTGACGACCTGCGGACTGCTCAATGTGGGGCCGCCCTGCGAAGGCCACGGGCTGCACGGCCGCATCTCCAATACCGCCGCGGAGAATGTCTGCGTGTCGGACGGGTGGGACGAGGACGGATATACCGTAACGGTGTCGGGGCGGCTGCGCGAAGCCAGTATGTTCGGCGAAAATCTTACGCTGACACGGACGATTACCGCCAAGCTGGGCGAAAGCCGATTTACGCTTGAGGATACCGTCGAAAACCACGCGTTTACCCCCAGCCCGCTGATGCTGCTGTATCACTTCAACCTCGGGTATCCGTTGCTGGACGAGGGCTGTGAGCTGGTCTGCCAATCCAACGTAACGCCGAGGGACGAAACGGCGGCGAAGGGGGTACGCGAATACGCAAAAGTAGACGCGCCCCGCGCCGGCAGACCGGAGGAAGTCTTTTTCCACGATATGCAAGCCGGAGAGGTTTCGCTCGTCAACCGCAAGCTTGGGCTGACCGCGTACCTGCGGTACAATCCACGGGAGCTGCCCTGCTTTACCCAATGGAAACAGCTTGGGGAGGGGGAATATGTTTTGGGGCTTGAACCGGGCAGCTGCAATCCCGTTTCACAGACACGGTCGCGGGAGGACGGCACCTTGGACATCCTGCAAGCGGGAGAAAAACGCTGCTTTCACATTGAATTTGGTGTAATGGAGGGGCCGCCATGATGACAAGAAGACAATACGAGGACGCGTGCCAAAAGGCTTTGGGGCTGTACGCCAAAGCCGGGATCGTGCTGACGGAGGAGGAAAAGGGAAACCTGGAAGCGGCAGATTTCGGGCTGAACGATTTTGCCCATATCGGCCTGTTGATCGTTACCTACGTCAACACAAGCCGCTGCTGCGCCAAAGAGCTGGCTCTCTTGCCCGGCCAGATGTGTCCCGAGCACCGCCACCCGCCGTTTGGGGACTATCCGGGTAAAGAGGAAACCTTCCGCTGCCGTTACGGTACGGTTGAACTCAACGCGGCGGGGGAAACCGTGATTCTCAAGCCCGGGGATCAATATACCCTCCCGCCCGATACACTGCATTGGTTTCGCGCGGGAGAGGAGGGCGCTGTGGTGAGCGAGTTCTCCACACCGAGCTTTGATGATCAGGATATCTTTACCGACCCGCGTATTGTGCGAAGACCGGAGGTAGACAACTAATGGCACACACAATCCACCTACCCCAAATCGGGATATCGGAGGAGAGCGCGGTGCTGACGGCGTGGCATGTACAGGCGGGCGGCGCTGTGCGGGCCGGGGATCCGTTGTTCTCTCTGGAGACGGGCAAATCGGCCTTTGACGTGGCATCGGAGCATACGGGTATGCTGCTGGCGTTCTTCGCGGCCGAGGGAGACGAGGTGGCGGTGGGCGCGCCGGTCTGCGCCATCGGCGAGCCGGGGGAAGAGATTGCCCTGCCGGAGACGGCGGCGGTCTCCAGCACGGAAGCCGTTTCCGCTATCGTCTCAC
>Ga0099364_10002563_pt1 | contig 28889 bp, 23 predicted proteins | sample TergutTh196P3_FD_73070 | JGI IMG/M metagenome (GOLD analysis project Ga0099364, IMG submission 73070) | Microcerotermes parvus P3 segment gut microbial communities from Pointe-Noire, Republic of the Congo - Th196 P3 | ecosystem: Host-associated > Arthropoda: Insects > Digestive system > Gut ...
ACCCCAAAAAAAAACCCCCGTTCCCTTTTCTCCCCCCCCCCTTAGAAAATTAAAATAAAAATGGGAGTAGCCACCCCCGCCGTAACTATCCTGTACCGTTAAATCATTCCGAATCTGGTACTGGTGGAAGCCGCTTGTATGATTTAAAAGATGGCGGATGCTAACCCTATTGTCCAAGTCTATTTGCAGATAGCGTGAAACAGGGGCATCCAAATCAACCAGGCCTTGTTCTGACAATTGCATTATGGCTGTGGCGGTGAATGATTTACTAATTGATCCGATAATAAAATGAGTATCCACACTTTCGCAATCTCCGAAAGCCCTGCTGTAAAGGACGGAACCTTCATTCACTATGACAATGGACATACCCGGCATGTGGGTGCTTGGGAAATTTTGCTCAAGATAAGCATCCACGGCGGCGAGTCTGGGGGAAAGCTCTGCCGCAAAAGCCCCTGCCGGCAGGCAAAGACAAAGGGCAGCTGTGATAAAGATGGAAAATAGTTTTTTCATTTTGAAACCTCCCGTTCAAATTATGTTATGCCGCACTGCTCTTGTGCTGACAGTACATAGCGTATTGAACCGGCGGGGTCTGTGCAAGCGACTAATCGTGGAGTTTCGTAATCCAACAGTAGAGAGCAGGTAATATGGCGAGAAACGCCTATTGCGAGAGCTTTTCTTTCGTTGACAGCTTATGCCGGATATAACATATAAGCAGTGGTAAAAAACCGAATACAACGATGCACATAAGCCAAACCGCAAATAATCCCTTGATCGTTTGCCAGATTGCTTCACTGCCCATCTCTTTCGCATAAAGAAGTGAAACAACAGCAGTTAACGCGACAAGGGCGGTTAGCCCAATATGTATGAATATAATCACCTTAACAAGTTTGCTTTTAAACACTTTGTAACCTTATTCATTTATTATTTCTCTACTCCCTATTTGCTATAATTGTATATACATGCAATTATATTGTCAATACATTCTGCCCCAATTTCACATAACGTTCAAGGCTGGTTATATGTGGTGCGCCCTTTTTTTATAATTATATTAAATGCTGTTTAATTTTTACCTTATATGGGATAATTATTAATAAGTTTATTAATCCGGCAGTAAGTACTATATTAAGCATCAAAACTATAGCAGGGCCCAAACCTTCTACATTTTCTAAAATAACTGTAAGCATTATTGTAAGAGCTTTGAATCAGGGCGTCCAGGATTCTATAGAAAACACATACAGAAAGAACTTTACCAATATGACGAAGCCGCTTCCCCGCAGCGCTCTTTATTCACCCTCAATGCTCATAATAATAAGCTCTACACGCCGGTTACGGTTACGGGCTTCCCACTCGCTCGTGGCCGCTCTGGTTCCGCCAAGTGCGACAACTACGAGTTGTTCTTCTCTTACGCCCCTTGCCCTCAATTGATCGGCTATTGCGTTTGCACGCAAGCTACTAAGCGCCATCATTTCGTCTACATCCGCAATGTCGGATATATAAGGATTTGCATGACCTTCCAGCCTGACAAAATAATTCGGATGTTCTCTTAAAGTCTGTGCTGTAAAATCCATTACAAGCGTATTGAGCTGCCTTGCATCGGCATCTACGCCGACATTGAAACTGCCGCTGTCGGGTCCAAATATAACATACTCAACTCCCATAATCACCATACGCCTGGCTATTTCAGTTACGGGAGCTGAAGGAATAGTTTCAACAATCTCTATCTGAGTCTGAATTTGCTCCTGAATTATCACGGTTTCTGTAAAAGAAGTTGTCCGCGGCAGCGGAAATTTATACCCTGCTGTTATAGAAAACCCTGCAATGTGCGGATAACCGCCCCGGACAGAAGCCTCTATATGCCACCTTCGAGTCAATGGAATTGTAACACCGGCGGCAGCGTCAAACATCAAAGACCCGCGTGTTCTATGTACATCATCAAAGGGATTGTTCCAGCCCCTGTATACAGCGAGCAAACCCAACCCGCCTTGAACGAAAACATTTATTCTATTTTCCGGCTGCCCAAAATGCAGAAAATTCCAGCGAAGATAGACTTGGCCTTCAAAAGTTAAGATTTCATCGGTGCTTATATTAACACCTGCCCTGCTTCCAACCATTAACCAGGGCGAAAGCCAGAGCTTTGGATCGGCAATCAATTGAAAAGACGCTCCCTCTACCATTACGCCGCTCATCCCTATTCCGGCATCAAAAGACCAGTAGTTCCCGTTTGGAAAATCATAGTCCGACTGGGCAAACAAGCTGCCGGAAACAAATAAAAACAAAATAAGAATATAGGTTACAGTTATAATTTTTCCCGCTAATTTTCTCATAAATCCCTCATATTATAAATTATATAAGAAAATGTTAACATATCAAGACTTATATTGGACTTATTTAATTTCATCCCTATTCCAAATAAAGTAAAAAACCGTTATTCTTTTCTATAACATGAACAAGTTAATCATCAAAGGCGCGCGTGAACATAATTTAAAAAATATAGACATTGAGCTTCCGCGTGATAAATTAATCGTCATTTCCGGGCTTTCCGGTTCAGGTAAGAGTTCTCTGGCTTTTGATACAATTTTTGCCGAGGGGCAAAGGCGTTATGTAGAAAGCCTTTCCGCCTATGCAAGGCAGTTTCTCGGGCGAATGGACAAGCCCGATTTGGACTATATAGAAGGGCTTTCTCCGGCAATTTCAATAGAACAAAAGACCACCCACCGGAATCCGCGCTCTACAGTGGGAACCGTAACAGAAATTTACGATTACTACAGACTGCTTTTCGCACGTATCGGCACCCCCCACTGTTACATTTGCGGTAAAGAAATCCGCGAACAGCCGGTGGATTCAATAATTGAGGCAATTTTACAGTATAAGGATGGAGCAAAGATTCAACTACTTGCCCCGGTGATCCGCGGTAGAAAGGGCGAACATCAAAAGATAATCGAAGACGCACGTAAAGCAGGTTTTGCCCGCGCAAGAATTGACGGCGTTCCTGTAAACCTTGACGAAAATATCAAACTGGATAAGCAAAAAAAACACACAATAGAAATTGTCGTAGACAGGCTTGTGATTGGAAAAAATATCCGCTCAAGACTTGCAGAGTCGGTGGAAGCCGCGCTGCAGACTGCGGACGGGCTGCTGCTGCTGCTTGTTAATGAAGACGGCAGAAACAGCGAACGTATTTTTTCACAGAAAAATTCATGCCCCGACTGCGGCGTTTCAATACCGGAATTGCAGCCGCGTCTTTTTTCATTTAACAACCCGTTTGGAGCGTGCCCCGGCTGCACAGGGCTTGGCGCAAAGCTGGAGTTCGATCCAGACCTTGTAATCCCCGATAGAACGCTTGCTTTTAACCAGGGCGGCGTTATCCCATACAACCCTGACAGCGCGTGGAATCACAGCCGTTTTCAGGCTCTCGCTAAACATTACAAATTCAGCCTTGATACTCCTCTTAACAAACTGCCGAAAAAAATCTTTAATGCAATCCTTTACGGCGGCGATGATGAAATCAAAGTAAAATATATTAACCGCGAAGGTACAGGTCATTTTGAATATCAATCGCGTTTTACAGGAATTCTGGAAGAATTAAAAAGACGCTATCTGGAAACACAATCACAGGGTGTAAAAGACTGGCTTGAAAAATTCATGAGCCATAAGCCGTGCGAAGACTGCGGCGGAAGAAGGCTTAAACCGGAAGTGCTGGCTGTTACTGTCGCAGGAAAAAATATATGGGAACTTTCGCAGCTTTCTGTTAATGATTCGCTTAAATTCTTTCAAGCTGTTAAATTTACCAAAATCGAAAAAAATATAGCGCATCAGATTTTTAAGGAAATTAACGCGCGTCTTGGTTTTATGCAGAATGTCGGTCTTGAATATCTTAGTCTTGAGCGCAAGGCTTCCACTCTGTCAGGCGGCGAAGCCCAGCGGATCAGGCTTGCAACCCAGATTGGTTCAAGCCTTGTCGGAGTTCTTTACATTCTTGACGAACCGTCAATCGGGCTGCATCAAAGGGACAACCAGCGCCTTATAGACACGCTGCTTTACCTGCGCAATCTTGGCAACACATTGATCGTTGTTGAGCATGACGAACAAACTTTACGAACTGCGGATCATATTGTAGACCTTGGACCGGGAGCAGGCGTTCACGGGGGGAATGTTGTTGCGCAGGGAACGCCGGAAGATATTATGAAAGTAAAGGAAAGCCTCACGGGGCAGTATCTTTCGGGCAATCTTCGTATGGCAGTTCCCAAAGAACGCAGAAAGGGAAACAGCGCATTCATAAAACTAAGGGGAGTAAGCGAACACAATTTAAAGAATATCAATGTGGAAATTCCTCTGGGTGTTTTTACGTGCATTACAGGCGTTTCAGGTTCGGGAAAGTCAACCCTGCTTTCGTATGTTCTGTACCCTGCCCTTGCAAATAAAGTGTATGGTTCCAACCGTGCGGAGGGAGCCTACAAAAAAATATACGGCGCAGAATATATAGATAAAGTGATCGACATCGATCAAAGCCCGATAGGACGAACGCCGAGATCAAATCCAATCACCTATGTCGAAGGTTTTACAGCCATCCGCGATTTATTTTCCAATTTACCCGATTCAAAAATGCGGGGTTACAGGCCGGGGCGTTTTTCTTTCAATGTTAAAGGCGGTAGATGTGAAAATTGCGAGGGCGGCGGGACAATCAAGATCGAGATGAACTTTCTTCCGGATGTTTATGTAGTGTGCGATGTATGCGGAGGGAAACGCTTTAACAGGGAAACGCTTGAAATCCGTTACAAGGGGAAAAACATCTCCGATGTCCTCGACATGACAATCGAAGAAGCGGCAGTGTTTTTTGCGCCGATCCCTCAGGTTTCGCGCAAGATGCAGATGCTTTTGTCCGTCGGTCTTGGGTATATCAAACTTGGGCAGTCAGCTCTTACCCTGTCCGGCGGGGAGGCGCAAAGGGTAAAACTTGCACTTGAGCTTTCCAAACGTTCTACAGGAAGAACCCTCTATATATTGGATGAGCCGACAACGGGTCTTCATTTTGCAGATGTAAAACAATTAATGGAAGTAATTCAACTGTTGGTAGATCAGGGAAATACGGTTATAATGATAGAGCATAATCTTGATGTACTGCTGCAGGCGGATCACATTATCGACCTTGGGCCGGAAGGCGGCGAAAAAGGCGGGTATTTAATTACAGCAGGCACACCTGAACAGGTTGCCAAATGCGGCGATTCCTATACCGGTGTATACATCGCGGAAATGTTAAAAAGAGAAAGATTGCAAAAAAACAGGAAAAAATGAAGATAAAGAAAAAGCTCTTCATAATATTTTTTTCTCTTTTCGTGATGACGCTGGCCGCCGAAGAAGAGCCGGCAGCGTCTTCCGCGCAGCACATTGAGGAAATTGAGGAAGATGAACCATTACCGCCTTCTATGCAGCGGATTGAAATGGAGATTCGTACATCTACACTAAGCGAACTTGCCGTCTGGTGCAGAAGTCTTGGGCTTTCTGAAGGCGGCACAAGGGAGGATCTTTCCACACGCATAAGAGATTATTTTCAATTGCCGCATCCGCAGCCGCCCGACAGTAATCGAAAAGAAATAATAATAGAATCCGCACAGACGATAGAATATTTTACTGTAGATGTTATTGATGAAGATTACGCAAGATTAACAGGCGATGTCCGCCTAAGCCTGAGAGACGGAGATGCAACTCACAGAGTAAGCGCAAATGAAATTATTTTTAACAGGACAAGAAATATATTAAGCGCAAGAGGAAATGTTTTTTACGAAAAACATGAAGGCGATTCAATCGAAACTTTCCGCGGGCAAAATATAACTGTAAACATAGACACATGGTCAAGTGTTTTCCTTGACGGAAACACGATACACGAACTGGAAGATGACGGTACTGCCTATCTATTTTCAGGAGCCGTAATTTCCCGCTCGGATGAAGATGTAACAATACTCAACGATGCGCGAATTACAAATGCGGTTAATGAAGAAGCTCTATGGTCAATAACAGCAAGCAGATTATGGCTTCTTCCGGGATCCGATTTTGCAATCTTTAATGCCGTTTTATGGGTTGGTGAAATTCCTGTTTTTTATTTTCCGTTTTTTTATTTACCGGCTGACAGGCTGGTTTTTCATCCTGTTATCGGATACCGCACAAGAGAAGGAGGTTTTGTCCAAACAACTACGTATATTTTTGGACAACCAAAGGCGGATCAGGACGAAGTAAGTTCTATAAGCAGAATACTTGGCGTTTCGGATAATATGGAACTGGAGCCTCAGGGGCTTTTCCTTCGCAGTACGGGAAGAATGAGAGTAGATCCTAACGAACTCAGCCTTAAGCTCCTGCTTGATTACTATGTCAATTTAGGAGCATATGTCGGCATTGAGCTTGCAGTTCCAAGAACAGGAATTCTAAATCCGCTAAAATTATCCCTTGGGCTTGGATTTACAAGAACAGTTACAAGCATAAGTTCCGGCTACACTCCCTATGCGCCGAATTATGACGGTACTTTTGACTGGAATGAATCAAATCTTTTTTCGATACCGGTTCCCTTTCGTTATAGGATGAGGCTGGAAAGTTCAATCAATACAGGTATTGGCACATTTTCATGGAATCTTCCGTATTACTCCGACCCTTATGTAGACTATGATTTTTTAAACCGTTCAGAAAACATGGACTTTGTACACATGATTCAACAAGGTCCGGCTTCAAATCAGGGCGCATCAACGCAGAATGAAATTGGATCGTATCAATGGCACATAAGCGGAAACCTGACTCCGTCATTTCCGAATCTTACGCCCTTTATATCAAGAATTGCAATTACAAATTTATCCATGACGCTTGCGTTCAAAACAATGCGTGATGATAATGTTTTTAATACTAACCGCAATGCTCCCGAACGTTTTTTTTATGCACCGGACAAATTTACAATCTATAGTTTCTCAGGTACAATTTCAGGAACGCCGCTGACATTCAACAGCGGCCAGAGAGCGCCGGAAGATGCACCTGTTCAAAGAGATAATCCTCTGGAAGATATTGGAATTCCCATCTCACCCTGGCCTGATGAATCCCCTTCGACAGAAAGAGTTACACCCTCAGATGATTTAGCGCCTCCTGTATTGAGCCAGAATTTCAATATGCCGGCGGCTGGAAATACAAGATTCATAATTGACTATCAAATTACTCCGACAAGTTTTTCAGAACTTCAATTTATGTCAAGCAGCAGCAATTGGCCGACATACAAGGATGTTGATTGGGGTGATGTTCAATCAATCCTTACAAGTGTCGGCGGAAGGAGCGACATTAATTTCAGGTTCAACCATACTACGGGATTATTCACAAATGTTGCAACATTATCCGGGAACGGCACTTTCAGGGATTATACATATCTTAATGAAGAAGCGGAAATTTTCCTTACTAACGGCGAAACTGATCAAAATAAAATAGATGCGGCGCGCAGGCAGCAATACAGCCAGACAAATTATTCAACATCATACGCATACAGCGGCACGCTTCGTCCTTTTGCCGGTAATGAAATTTTCGGCCAATCCAATTTTCAATATACCCTGAGAGGTACTTTGGTCAGGTCGCAGAGATACTCAACCGGAGACGGTCCTGAATTAACGCCGATATGGGGTACATGGGCAAAAGATGAAAGAAGCCGGGACTTGGATATTCCCGGTATTACAAACCACCGTCTCACTACTGCTATTACAGCCAGCATTATGGATAGAAATCAGACAATGAATTTAAGCGCGGATTTACCGCCTTTGGATGGAATGATATCTGCAAACGCAACTTTCAGATTTTGGATATCTGAAACAAATATAAGTTTACGCATGGATAAACCTGATGAAAGCGGCGAATGGATATACAGACCTGTAAGTTTTACAGAAACATTGAGCTTCGGAAATATTAGTAGATTGATTTTTAACATAGTCATAGATCCTCAGGAAAACAACGAAATTACATCAATAAGATCTTCCATAACACTATGGGATTTTAGAACCGAATTCTCGGCGAGAAAAACCGCACAACCTGTGTTTGTACTTCCTTCATCTCCCGGCGAACACGGCGGATGGAGAACAGAGGGAGAACAAAAATTACTCCCAAGCGCATTAACTTTTTCTTATAACCGTAATTTTTCAGATAACGAAATTATCCCAAACCGTTTTAATCTTTCTTTTAACATCAGAACTTCATTAAATTTTGATTTACTGCAGCATACGAATTCAAATTTTCAGTTAACATTCGGTCTGACAATGAAAATTACAGGTTTTCTTGATCTGACCATTTCCGCTACTACAGAAAATGCCGTTATATTCAGATATTTTAAAGGCATTCCCGGAATGGAAGAGCTGACCATTATGTACCCTGAAGGGCCTCAGAATAATTTATTGCTGGATTTATTTGATTCATTTAATTTTTTTGATGATGCGATACGAAGAAGAGCCGGGTTTAAGATGCAAAGATTCAATCTTACGGCTGCCCATTATTTGGGAGACTGGACTGCAGAATTTGATGTCTCAATGTCTCCTTACCGGAATACTTTGAGCAATCCGGTAAAGTACGAAATAGCAACAAATATTTCATTCACTGTAAAATGGAAACCTATTTCGGAATTTCAGTCAAACATAAGATATGACGGAAGAAACGATGGATGGATTATTGAGTAGCCGCCGGAAATTACTCCGGCAGTATTGCGGGTGCTTGACTAGTTTAATGGGAGAGCGATAGAATGACGTCAGAGGTTTGCTTGGAGCAAGGTATAACCATAGCATTAGATGACACAGAAATTCTCGCATGGATTTGCGGAGCAAATGACGATAATCTTAGAGTAATCGAAAATTTACTTGGCGGGTATATTACAGCACGCGGCAATGAAATTCATTTTAAGGGAAATGTATCAGGCGTTGAACGTTTCAGGGCTGTGGTAGACAATTTAATAACATCGGTTAAAGAAGGCTCCCCCCCGTCTCCTGAATACATCCGCGCTCTTGCCGGAGAAATTGTTCCGGGTGAAAATGGCACAATCAGCGAAACAGAAGACAAGGGCGGGGCTTTTTTCCGGGACAGCGCAATACAAATCCCCCAAGGTCTTAGGCGTGTTTACCCGCGTAGCAGAAATCAGGCTCTCTACATACGCGGAATGAGGGAAAACGAAATATGCTTTTGCGTAGGGCCAGCAGGAACCGGAAAAACATATCTTGCCATTGCTCATGCGCTTCAAATGCTGCTTTCAAAAAAAACACGTAAACTTGTTTTAACGCGCCCTGTTGTAGAAGCCGGTGAAAATCTCGGCTTTCTTCCGGGCGACCTTGCCCATAAAATCGAACCTTATCTAAAACCGCTTTACGATGCAATGGAATCTTTAATCCCTTACGATGTAATCAGCAGAATGGAAGAAACCCGTTCAATCGAAATTGCACCATTAGCCTACATGAGGGGGCGAAGCCTTAACGATTGTATTGTAATTCTGGATGAGGGGCAGAATACAACAAAAGAACAGATGAAAATGTTTTTAACGCGCATTGGAAACGGCACAAGGGCAATAATTACAGGAGATACAACACAAATCGATCTTCCGCGAAAGTCGGATTCCGGGATGCTGCATGCCCTTGAAATTCTAAGGAACATTGAAGACTTAAATTTTACGTTCCTGCATACGTGCGATGTTGCACGTAATCCGCTTATAAAAAAAATAATACAGGCATACAATGAAAGAGAAAGCTGAAAAAATAAAATCAAAGCTTAAAAAGACGGCTGTTTCTTTAATAAGCAACTTCCGTTCCGTCCCCAATATTATCAGTTCCGTTATGTGCGTTATAGTTGTTTTGGTTGTTATAGGAAATTTAAACACAGAATTATACAGAAGAGATATTGATAATTATGAAGCAGGCAAAGTAGCGGATCATGATATTGTTGCAAGCCATACCACAACATATATAGAAGAAATAATCACAAATCAGCTTATTGAAACTGAAAGAGGCGAAGAATTAATTGAAGTATCAACACAGGTAACCAGAGTTATCGAAAAAGGCGAAAGGATAATCAGAAGAGGTTTTATAGTTACAGAAACGGAAATGATAAAACTTACCGCTCTTTACCTGTCAACTCCAAGAGAAGATCCGCGTAATATAATAGGATATGCAATCCTTGTGTTGTTAATCTATGTACTTGTAATAATAATAAGCGGACATGTAATAATTGGAAGAGAATTAAATAACAGAGAGCGTTATCTGATTATTTTCCTTGCAAGCTCATATGTAATTGGATCTGTTTTACTGAGCAATTTTATTCCAGGTCTTGAAAAATCTTTGGTTTCTCTTGCAATGCCTACAGCTTTAATCTCTATGATTCTGGCTGTCTTTCTTGGAACAAGACCTGCAATGATAATGGCTCTCGCGCTGCCGCTTGGTTCATTTTTTGCAGGCGCATTTGACAGCCATTCATATTTAATCGCTCTTGTTTCAGGAATTACTGCATCTACTGTACTTCATAATGCGCAGAACAGAATGAGCCTTATCAAAGCAGGAATTGTTATTGCTGCGGCAAATTGTCTTGCCGTCATAGTTGTACTGTTAATTCAACAGGCAAATCTATACGATTACCCCATCCCGCTGTTATGGGCGGCAATTAACGGTATCGGCTGCGGAATGTTGACAATCGGGTTTTTACCGCCGCTTGAGCATGCCCTAAATGCTGTAACTGTTTTCAGGCTGATGGAATTATCCGACCTGAACGCTCCGGTGTTACGCAAACTTTTTACAACAGCGCCGGGCACCTACCACCATTCACTTATGGTTGCAAACCTTGCCGAACAAGCTTGTGAAGAAATCGGCGCAAGGTCTCTGCTTGCACGGGTCGGCGCTTATTACCATGACATTGGCAAAATGGATAACCCCGCATACTTTGTGGAAAATCAAACCGATCACAACAAACATGATGATATTGCCCCGCGGCTTTCGGCAACAGTGATCCGAAGCCATGTAAAACTCGGTGTAGAAAAAGCGCATAGCCTCGGCCTTCCTAAAGACGTGATTTCCATAATAAGCGAACATCACGGTAATTCGATTATTTACTGGTTTTTAAACAAAGCGGCAGAAAAAGAAAAACTTGTAAATTCCGAAGATTTTTCCTATCCCGGAAACCCTCCAAGGTCAAAAGAGTCGGCTGTTGTAATGCTTGCAGACATTACCGAAGCGGCGCTTAGGACATTATCCAAGCCGACACCGGCAAAAATGGAAAAATTTATTCAACAGCTTTTTGAAGATAAAATTGACCACAAACAGCTTTCGGAATCGGATCTTTCCTTTTGTGAAATTGAAATTATCAAAAAAGTTTTTGTAAGGGTACTCGCAAGTTATTACCACTCAAGAATTGAGTACCCAAAACAAAAGGAAAACGAAAAATAAAAATGAACACCGTAAATGCAAGCGCCGAAGATATTCCCCTGCCCGCATGGAGCGGTAAAATGTGCGGCTTTGCCTTGAAAGTACTGGAAAAAATAAACCGCGGCAACTGGGAACTTTCAATCCTGCTTTGCGGTGAAAAAACCATCACACAGTTAAATACCAAATACAGGAACAAAGCTGAACCTACAGACATACTTTCATTTAACCAGGGTGTTACAATACAGGAAAATGGAAAAACCGTTTATCTGCCCGGGGATATTGTTATCTCACTTGATAACATGCGGGAAAATGCCGGGTTTTTCAAAATACCGGAAGATGAGGAGTTACGCAGACTTGTAATTCATGGTATTCTACACTTAGACGGAATGGATCATGAAACAAACAATGCAGATGAACCTATGCTAAAATTACAGGAGGATATACTGAACTCACTAAAAAATGAACAAATATTAAACGGGGGAGAAAATTGAAAACTCCTTTTCAGCTAAATTCACGCGCTATTAAAGAACTTGAAGAAGACCAGCAGGAAATGATCCGGGGCGTTGTAGAGTTGTCGGACACAACAGTCAAGGAAGTGATGGTTCCAAGAACAGACACGGTTTTTCTTTCGGCGGCAGCTTCAAAGGAAGAACTGCTTGATTGTATCTGCGAAAGCGAACATTCCCGTTTTCCCGTTTATCAGGACACTGTCGATAATGTAGTCGGTATTCTTCATGTAAAAGATGTATTAAAAGCGCTTGTAAAAGACAAACCTTTTAATATAAAAGAACTTGTAAGAAAACCATATTTTGTCCCGATTTCCAAACACATAGACGATCTTTTACGCGAACTTAAACGTAAAAAAGTTCACATAGCAGTAGTGGTGGATGAATACGGCGGGATTGCCGGAATAGTTTCTATGGAAGACATAATAGAGGAAATAATAGGCGACATTCAGGATGAATTTGATCATGAAACAGAAGATGTGGTACAATTGGGCGAAGGCTCATGGCTTTGCGATGCCAGGGTAAACATTGAATTCCTTGCGGAAGAAACAAATTTGGATCTTCCTGTAGATGACTTTGATACCCTTGGCGGTTTTGTTTTTGATCTTTTTGGAAAGATACCTGTAAAAAATGAAGAAGTCAGGTATAAAAATTATTGTTTTATCATTCAGGAAATGGACGGGCATAAAATAAATACCATAAAAATTGTTACACATAAGAAGGAATGAGGTTTTATTAGGGGGGGACGATGACTTCATTAACAGATAATATAATAAGTAAAAAAAGCCGAATGACGCGTTTTGGGCTGCGGCTTATTTTTATCATTATTTTGTTCCTGCCCATGCAGATTAACGCTCAATCGCTGTCCTCAGCTTCGGTACATTATGAACGGGGCAGGCTTTATATGGCGGACGAGAACTGGTATACAGCCATTGAATCTTTCCTTGAAGTTTTAAGATTAAACCCGAATCACGCCGAAGGCACTGCAGCCCTTGGTGAATGTTATTATCAGCTTGCAGAATTTGACGAAGCGCTGAACTGGGTAAGAAGGGCAAGACAGCTTGCACGCAGCAATATGTCGATTGCAAATCTGGAGGTTCATACCCTAATCGCTCTTGGGCAGTTGGATGCTGCGTCAAATTTGTTAAATGAAATCTTTGCGCGCGAACCTTATAACAGAGAAGCCTTGTTTGCCGCAGGGGAGCTTGACATCGCAAGAAACAGGCCTTCTGAAGCTTTGGTACGCTACCGTGAAGCCGTCCGCCGGTACCCGGATGATCGCCGGCTTTTAATATCCCTTGCTCTCGTTACACTTTCTCTTGGGGACGGCGCAGCGGCTGTTTCCTATATAAACAGCGCCCTTTCGCAGCACTCGGACGATTACCGTGTTTATTATTACGCGGCGTACATCTATTCACAAAATGGAAGTCTTACGGATGCCATCCGTTATGCCGAACGCGCCCTTTATTACAGACCCGGGCACACAGCTACTCAATCATTAATGGCAACGCTGCGTTACCGTAACGGAGAATACGAAGAAGCATCGCGCTTATGCGACATTATTATTGCAAATAACAGACAGGACATGAGCGCATGGTATTTAAAAGGACTTTCGTTTGTAAGAATGGGACGTTCACTTGATGCAATTACAATTCTTTCAAACGCGCTTGCAATAAATGAAAACGATGAATTTATACGCGCGCTTTTGGAAGAAACATTGATATCTTCCACCAATCTTGAAGATTCGCGCCGGGCAAGATTCGCCTCATGGCATTTTACAAGGGCAAGAAGTTTCCGCCAGCGGAATTTAATTGAACAGGCGCTGTTTGAATACAGGCGCGGCTTAAGGCTGAATCCTTTTGCGGCGGACAGGCGCGAATATGCGGAACTTCTCCGGCTGCAGGGGTTTCCCGCACGCTATCTTGAAGAACTTCGCTTTATGCAGGATCAGGGCTCAGCGGATCGCAGCATAAATGACGCAGTTGAAGCGTACAGTGCGCTTTTATCAAACGCACTGTTCAGACAGTGGCAGGTAAACCCCTTGGATCTTGCAGAACGGCACTGGAATGTCGCTGTGTTCTCCCTTGCAGGCCAATCAAGTTTTTACCACGCTGATGCAGGATCAATTGCGGCGGGAGTAATAAGAGAATTGCTGGTACACGACAGAAATATAATGCCGATGAACCTTGAACTACGGCAGGCAACATTCTCTCAGGCTTTCAGACAGGCAAGAGAAGCCGGAGCAGATTATTTTATGCTTGTTTCCGTTACGGAAAATGAACGGGACATTTCTATTAAAGCGGAACTATTTGTAGCAAGAACAGGATCTCCTGCGGGAGTTTTCAACACATACCGGACAGGAACCGACAGGCTTCGCGATGCTTCACGCGGCATAATAAGCCAGCTATCCTCTGCAATGCCTCTCCGCGGAAGACTTTTAATCCGCCAGCAGGGTCAGGCGCTTATTAACAAAGGAAAAGCCGACGGTGTACAGGTAAACACGGTGTATGATGTTGTAAAAAGAGGCCGCTTACAGACAGCCAGCGAAGGCATAGCCTTAATTTATTCAAACGATGAACTGGTTGGCCAGCTTACAATCACAAACATAGACGAAGAAATTTCCACCGGTACATTGACGCGTAACGGTTTCTTTGACAGGATTGAACCGGGGGACGAAGTTATCCTGCAGGTTCAAAGAACAACAACACCTGTAACAGAGAGCGCGGCAAACCCCGAGTTACGCACTTTGTTAAGGAGTTTAAGAAATTAGAAAAGGCTGCAGTCAATACACCATCGCCGAAAGCACGGCATCGATCCACAAGCCAGCTTCTTCCGGATAGGATGATCTAAAAGCAAGAAATTCCATCAGCGCTCCCCTGTAATCTCCGGTAAAATACATTGCCTGACCAAGATAAAAACGCGCGCGCGCTTCTACTTCTCCAGATCTTGGCAACGACAGATAATGTTGTAAACTTACAAGGACATTTTCCCACTCAGCGTTTATAAAATATTCTGTTATAATTTGAAATAACGCAGATTCCTCTCCGCCAGCAGGAGCTTCCATATCAACTGTAAAAATTCGCGGGCTTTTTAAAACCAACGGAGCCTTCTCCGGCATTTGCGTTTCACGGAGCATGTTAATTGACTCTGCGCTTAATGGAACAAGATCGGGGATGTCGGTTATTAACACACCGCCGGGCAATGTATTGTGCAATGTCAATACAGGCAGAGGCATTGGGCGAAGGGATCGCTCTACAGCATGATCGCCGGAAATAATTATGGGCGATACAGTGGAGTTAAACCCAGGTATTATTCCCATATTACCGCCTGCAATCTCATCTTCAAAAATAACGGCATAATACCAGGAAATTCCCGGAATGGGAAAATCAATAAAAGGAGAATCTATTCCCGACTGTACAATGACAGCATTTAATAAATCCTGGGGCTGGCGAATAGGCTGCATACTCCGGTAAAGAATTGCATTTCTGGGTATACCGGTTGTGTCGAAGGAAATTACTACCCTGTCTCTTTCCTGCACCGCTTCTAAATTTGAAATACCCTGCACAGATTCAACCGGTAAGACAGGGAGAGGATGAATAATAATCCCTAAATCCCCCTGAGGAACAGAGCCAAGGCTAACACTTACACTGTTAACCTGCGGAATGATGATGTCATAAAGCTGCCCGTTTAAATCACTTGCAGCAATAAAATAATAAATATCATCCATATCGTCTGAATCATCAATATAATACTGCATGCCGTACCTGACTGTGACAGGCCGGATATTTGCAGGAATGGAACCGGTAAAAGGACGCGCCGATCTGTAAATATAGACAGGTCCGCGGGCATCTGGAGAATCCACCCATGTAAGACGTATAAGATTGCTCCGCGATTCGACCATTATCTGTGAAACATTAAAAACAAGCTCTCTGCTCTGGGCAAAAAGCCCCGCAGGAATCAGTAAAAAGAGGATAAATACAAGAGATAAAAGCTTTTTACTCATATCTTGCTTATATTTTAGTAAAATATTCATCATATTGCAAACGATAAAACCCCGAATATAACCCTTCTTTCGCAATCAATTCATCGTGGTTACCTTCTTCAACAAGCTGCCCGTTGGATAAAACCAGAATACGGTTTGCATCTTTTATTGTCGAAAGCCTGTGCGCGATTACAAAAGACGTTCTGCCCATAAGAACTTTTTTCATACCAAGTTGAATCAGCCGTTCTGTCTCTGTGTCAATCGAACTCGTCGCTTCGTCAAGGATAACAACCCGGGGATTATGAGCTATAACACGCGCAAAGCTTATCAACTGCCTCTGCCCTGCGGAGATATTTGACGCTCTTTCGGAAAGCATGGTCTTATAACCGTCCGGCAATCCGCTGATAAATTCATGAGCGTGGACATTTTTCGCCGCTTCAATAATTTCATCCTGCGATAAATTAAGACCAAGGCTGATATTTTCTTCGATTGTACCGGAAAACAAAACGACATCCTGAGTTACAGGCATTATAGAATTACGGAGCTGTTCAAGCGGGATATTTTTTAAAGGTATACCGTCAAGGCGGATCTCTCCTTCGTTTACATCCCAAAGGCGCGCAAGAACATTAATAATCGTAGTTTTACCAGCTCCTGTAAAACCGACAATTGCAGCCATTTCTCCGGGTTTAATTGAAAATGTAAGACCTTTTAATACTTCTTCACCTTGTTTATATGAAAAACGAACATTGTCAAATTCAACATGCCCCCTCACTGCCCCATTTATAGAGGCGGTTCCTGTGTCGGGAATATGTTCATTTGTATCCATTAATTTAAAAACCTTCTCCCCGCCTGCCATTGCAGATTGAAGCATTGTGTATTTTTCGGCAATATCAGTTACGGGTGCAAAAAACTTCTGAACCAGATTTATAAACGCAATCAAAACGCCAAGAGAAAGTGATAAAGATAACACCATCCTGCTTCCAACAACAATAACTACAGCAACAGTAAATGTCGAAAGCCATTCCACCAACGGTCTGAATGTTGCAAATACATACATCTCGCCCAAATTTGCATCTAAAAGCTCGCGGTTACCCTTATTAAATTCTGCAGAACTTTTTTTCTCCTGCATAAAAAGCTGAACCACCTGCATTCCTGCAAGCCTTTCAGCAAGATATGCATAAACTTTTGATGATGCTGTCCTCTGCCGCCTGAATGCATCCCGCGCCTTTATCCTGCTGAAAAAAGTAAGGATAAGAACAGGCGGTATGATTATAAGAACCAGAACCGCCATTCGAGGCGAAAGGATAAACAGGGTAATAATAGTTCCCGCCATAATAGAAATATCTTTTAAAAAAGCGACAAGAACTGTTGTAAAAAATTCATCCATTGTCTGCACATCGCTTGTTAAACGGGTAACGATTCTTCCCACAGGATGCCTTGAAAGAAACGAAGTTGATTGGGATATTGTTTTTTTAAACAGCCCAAGCCGTATATCCTTCATTATTCTCTGGGTCATAAGGTTTGCTGTCCATGTTTGAAGAAAAGTAAAACCAAACACAAGTATCAGGAATAAAAAATAAAAAAGGCTCCCCCTTGTAAGAACAGATACATCCTTAACAAGAATTCCATCGTCTATGATCCATCTAAGCAGCACGGGAATAATTAATTCGCCAAGAGTTGAAATAATAAGCGCGAAAACGGTAATTAAAGCCAGATGTTTATAAGGCTTTAAATATGAAAAAATACGGCGGGCAATACGGCTGTCATATTCTTTTGTTATATCATCTGTATCAAAATAACTTTCAGCCATCTTTACCCTCCTGCAGGGCAGGCGAATGTTCCAATCTCTGGAACTCAAGCATACGTCCGTAAAAACCTCCGGTCTTTGCCAATTCCGCAGGAGACCCGTATTCTGCCATTTTGCCCTTGTCCAGAACAAGAATATTATCTGCATATTTTAATGTAGAAACACGATGCGAAATAATTATTGTAGTTTTTCCTTTTCTCTCCCTCCACAAAGCATCAAGTATTTTTAATTCGGTTTCATTATCAACTGCAGAAAATGAATCATCCAAAATTAAGAATTCACTTTCCATGATTGCAGCCCTTGCAATTGCTGTCCTCTGTTTCTGCCCGCCGGAAAGAGTAAGACCGCGTTCGCCGACAAGAGTTTCTTTTCCATTTTGAAAATTTTCAAGGTCTTTATTAAGACAGGCAAAATCAATTGCTTTATTAACTTCATCATTTAATACAACAGGACGGCCATAGGCGATATTATTTGCAATTGTGTCGGAAAAAAGATAACTGTCCTGCGGACTTACCGCAAAAAGCTTTCGTAATTCCTCAAGAGGCCATTCACGTACATCAAGAGAGAACACTTTCACCGCCCCTTTTGGAGGATCAACCATGCGCATAAAAGATTTTATCAAAGTGGATTTACCGGAACCTGTTCTGCCCATAATGCCAAGCCACTGACCGCGCATTATTTTTATGTTAATTCCTTCCAAAACTTTTTTATTTTCGTCATAGAAAAAATCCAGATTTGATAATTCCAGAGCAGGCAATGCGGCATCTTCAGATGCGGCATCTAAAGATGCAAGAGGCTCTGCAGTTTTTGGATTTTCACTTTCCCGAATTGAGGGTACTGTGTTTAAAATTTCATTTACCCTGCCCAGACTTACAGCGCCGCGCTGGATCATATTCACGACAAACCCCGCTCCCATAAGCGGCCATATAAGCATATTAAGATAACTGAACATTGCTACAAGACTTCCTGGAGTCATCTCTCCAAGTATTACCCGCCTGCCTCCAATGGCAAGCATAATAAGAACAGTTAATCCGGAAAGAAAAGAAACAAAAGGAAAGAAAAATCCAAAAAGTTTAACAAGATCCATATTAGCTTTGCGGTAATCGTCGTTTGAATCGGCAAACTTTTTTATAAACCACCATTCTTTTACAAATGATTTAATTACACTTATACCTGCAAAAGTTTCCTGAGCGTCATCGCTTAACTTCGAATAAGCTTCATGAGCGGCGCGGAATCTTTTGCCAACCATGCCCCCAAAAAGCAATATTAAAACCGTAACAAGCGGAAGAGGAATAATCGAATAAATGGCGGACTGGGCATCCTGAACAAAAATAATTATAAGGATCGCTGTAGACATAAACAAAAAATCAAAGAAAGCGACAAGCCCCATGCCGATAGACATCCTAACCGAGTGAAGATCGTTTATGGATCGCGCCATTAAGTCGCCTATTTTGTTCTTCTGGTAAAAATCCCATGACAATTTCTGAAGGTGATTATATAGTTTTTCACGTAACTGCGCTTCAATCCGGCGTGACGAACCGTGAATAAAATACCGCCACAGAAACCTGCCTGCAGAAACAAGCGTCATAGTCCCAACCATTAAAAGGCACAGAATTAAAATTTGCCGCCATTCAAAAACACCGGAACTGATAATATCCACCGCCATGCGGATAAACTGCGGAATAGCAATCTGCGCCGAATCTACAATAACAAGAAAAATCAAGCCTATAATATAACGGTTGCGATATTGAGAAAAATAAGGTAAAAGAGATTTATATTCTTTTAGATTATATGCTTTTGTACTTTTGCTCATAACCTTTTTTTTGCTTCTTCCTGTCTTTTCATATCTGTATCATGCTTGGTCTGCCAGATAGTTATTTTCTTTTTTACATCCTCAGCATCATCACTTTCACCCATTATAATATGCAGACGTCTTAAAGATGCCAAAAAAGAAATACCTGTTTTAAAATCGCTCATTGTCTGCGTAGAAAGTTCATATTTATCACGGTAGCGGTTTGCCGCACGCGCCAAAAGTTCTTTTATTAACCTGAGATGATAAACTGTTGATTCATAAAATTCGGACTGCGGACTGGAATTTGCAATAACATTCCGTAAATCCAGAATATTTTTTGCCGTAACCGCAAACCTGCCTTCAATATCGACAAATGTCCATCTCCATTTTGAATTATCGCCGTATGCCTGTTCCAGCATATCTATGGCAAGTCCCATTTTACGAATCAAACGATAACGTTGATTTGCATCAAACGATTCAATTGCCTGCAGCTTTTGTTCATAATCGGAAAAAGGAGAATCAATATAATTACTTACAATTTCTTCAAGATAAATAACAGCCTTGTAAAGCGATTTTCTTGCATCATTCAGCGATTCTTCATTTTTAACTTTTAAAATTGCAACAGAAATGCCGTTAACAGCCATGTAACCGGAAGCCAGATTAAGCATTTCTTCAACAAGAGTAATTTTCTTTAAACCCGCTCCCGGAGCGTTTTTCTTTGTTTCTACAAGGAGTTCTTTTTCGTTTTTCAGCAATAACTTGGTCAGCGTTGTAAAAGTTTTTATCCTTTCGTGATATTGATGTCTGTCTTGTTCCGAAATCTTTGCCATCAACTGCTCCGTTTTTGAGTCTGTCCATAAAGCAACCGGCTTTATGGACAGGCACTAGTTGGCATATTTTAACATCAGGTCGTCGGCATGGGCAAGAGCTGCTTCTCCCGCGTCCCCTGCCAACATTCTCGCAATTTCCTTCCTCCGGCCGTCGGCGCTTAACGGCCCGATGCCGGTATAAGTTCTTCCACCTTCTGTTCTTTTTTCCACCTTAAAATGATTATCGGCTCTAACAGCAATACTGGCAAGATGTGTTACGCAGAAAATCTGTTTGAACCTGCCGATTTGTGTCAGATATTCACCAACCTTAAGGGCGACTTCACCGCCTATTCCGGCATCAATCTCGTCAAAAACCAGCGTTTCTACCCCTTTAGCATCTTTTTTGTCATCGGATAAAAGCGCGGTTTTAATTGCAAGCATCACCCTTGAAAGTTCGCCGCCTGAAGCGATTTTTGAAAGGTCTTTGAGCGGCTCGCCTGTATTTGCAGAAATTAAAAATTCAACATCCTCGGCTCCATAAGGGCCGAAAGACATTTTTCCATCCTGCTGTTTTGGCAGGATATTAACTTGAAACCGGGCATTCGGCATTCCAAGATGTTTTAATATTTCAGTAATTAACCGCCCCAATTCTAATGAAGCTTCCGCTCTTTTTTCACTTAAACCCTGCGCTTTTACAATAATTGCTTTTTCTATAGAAGAAATCTGCATTTTTAGTTTTTCGCGGTTTTCTTCTGCGCCGCTCAGCGCTTCTATTTCGGCTTCTGCGCTTGCTTTATATGAAAGAACCGCTTCTTCATCGCCTGCCGCTTCCGCTTGTTTTGCATATTTCTTTTTTAATTTCTGAAGCAAAGCAAGGCGTTCGTTTACTTCTTCAAGCCGCTGCGGGTTAAATGACAAGCCGTCTTTATAAGCGCGGAAATCACCGGCAATATCCTCTGCTTCATAATATAAATTTTCAAACCTGCGGTTTACCTCATTAAGAGATGCATCAATTAAAGAAGCGCTGTCCATCACATTCTTCGCACGGCGCGTAAGACTCAACACAGATTGTTCACCCTCAAATAAACAGCCTGCTGCAGTCTGAATAAAACCTGCCAGTTTTTCAAAATCCGACAGCTTTTGCGCTTCATTTTCAAGGTCGCGTATTTCACCCGGACGAATTCCGGCTTTGGAAATTTCGTCCACTGCATAATTTAATAATTCAAGACGTTCTTCTCTTTCACGATCGCTTTTAAGCGATGCATCCATAGTTTTACGTCTTTCTGTAAGCTCTAAAAAAGTTTTAGAAAAATCCAGCACTTCATTTTCAATCCCTGTAAAATGATCCAGATAACGTCGATGGCTGTCCTTGCGTAAAAGCGATTCATGATTATGCTGCCCGTGAAGATCGAATAACAGCCCCATAAATTCTGTTAAATCCTGCCTTGTTACAGGAATATTCTGAATATAAGCGGAGCCCCTTCCCGTAGATTTAATATTTCTTCGGACAATAACATCTTCATCCTGCAGGCTGTCGCCGGAGTTTCCACACTCAATGTCACGGGCTTTTAACCATTCCATTACATCAGCATTATTTTTCTTAACAGAGATTACGGCAGACACGCTTGCCTCATCACAGCCGGATCGTATAACATCAGTTTCTGCCTTACCGCCCATCAAAAAACTTAACGAGCCGACAATGATGGATTTTCCGGCGCCTGTTTCTCCTGTTAACACATTAAATCCAGGACGGAAATTTAATGTAATAGAATCAATTAATGCATAATTTCTAATCGACATTTCTTCGAGCATATTCTATGAATCTCCCGGCGAAAATAATTTTTTTCTTAATGCTGAATAATATGCATGCCTGTTTGGAAAAATTAAATTGGTAAAATACGGAGCCTGCTTAATAATTATTTTATCTCCGTTTTCCAAGTCTAAAGTATCCTGTCCGTCAATTGTTAACAATACCCTCGACCTTTGATCTTCAGCCACATTTATTACGACAGTCTGCCTTGAAGGAAGGACAAAAGCTCTGTTGGAATGAGTAAAAGGGCAAATTGGATTAATTATAACGGCTTCCATTTCAGGATCAAGAATAGGACCTCCGGCCGCCATTGAATATGCGGTAGAACCTGTGGGTGTTGAAATAATTAACCCGTCGCAGCGGTAAGAACCTAAAACAACCAAAGAAGATTCGATCACGGGAACAGAAGGAGAAGATGTAATCTGTACATTAAGCTTTATAAGCTTTGCTCTCCCTGTATAGGAAACAACTGCATCGTTAAGACAAATATTTTCTGCGGCGACAGCAGAATTCCGTTCAACAATAACTTCAAACATACACCTGTGCGAAAGAGTTATACTTCCATTACACCACTTTAAAAATATATCAAGCCAGTCAGAACTGCCGACTTCTGCAAGAAACCCGAGTGAACCAAGATTTACAGGAAGGATAGGCACCCCAAGCGGCGCAAGAGTTCGGGCGGTAAATAAAACAGTGCCATCTCCGCCAAGAGAAAAAGCAATATCCCATTTATCAACCGGCGGTTCCAGCGGCTTTCCTTTGAACAGAAATATTACAGCATCAAAATCATATTTTTTAAGATCGGTTTTAATTTTTTCGGCCAATTCGTTTGCATTTTTCTTTAAATGGTTTACAAATAACACCGCCTTTTTCATTTAACGCTCCATCATGGAAGAGTCATTATAAGGCGGGATATACGATCCACATCATTGGAACGCAGCCTTGGGTACATTGGAAACAGAACTGTCCTAAGAACAAGAGAATTGCTTACAGGACAGTCTTCAGCGGAAGCGGCGCCTGCTATGGTGTTACCAAATGCATTTCCAATTTCAATATCTTTTTTCCTTGCATAAGCGGTTACATCTTTTAATCCGGTTTCCAGCACAAGAGAAAAAGCGTAGTTACAATAATCGTTGTCGTTAATCGAAATAAAGCGTTTATGCCTTGTCCTAAGGCTTGCCTGTAAATAAATTTCTGCAATATCGCGCCTTCTTTCCATATTACGCTGCAATTCCTTAAACTGAACAACTGCAAGCGCGGCATTTATATCCGGCAGGGCGTATTCCTCAGGAATACCGGAAAAGCTTCGTAACATGGAAGAATCTTTTTTATTCATTGTAAATAATAAAGCTCCTCCGCCGGATGTAAGCATATCCCTTTCTTCAAGCCCCAAAAAGCAGATAACACCTTTGGTTTTTCCGCTTTCGCAATTTTTAGAAATATCTTCTATAACGGGAAACCCAAGCCCTGCAATGCCCTCTGAATCGGGTGTAAACCCAAGCGTATGATGAAGAACAACGGCGCATACTTCAAGAGCAGGATCTTTTTTAGCGATTGTATTTTCTATAATCTCCCTGCTCATACAGGGAAAATCATAAGTTACATCGCACAACACAGGCGTTAGCTGCAAATCCTGCAAAACCTGTAAATAATAACACGGAGAAAGAGCGGAAATTATTACAGCTTTTCCCGGTTTTGCATTCAGCGCCTTTAATGCAAGATGCAGAGCAACAGCAGGGCTGCGCAAGGCAAGCGCATAATCAAAATGCAGGATTTCTTTGGATGTTTGAATTAACAATTTGTTTCGATCCCCAGGACCGATTTTTTCTTCCACCATTGCAGTTAAAACTGCATCCATTTCTTTACGCCTGATTGTGGGAGAATAAATATCAATTTTCATGCTGACTGCCCCGCCGCAAAACGCGTTACCAAAAATTTTTTATCTTTTAAGCTCGATAATTTTCTGAAGTTCTTTCGGGTTAAATAAGTCTCTGATATTAAGGATGATAAGATAGCCCTCTTCCTGGCGGATTACACCCTGAATATACTCAGCGCCAATACCTGATAACATCTGAGGCGGCGGCTGGACATCTTCTTTTTCAATTGTTACTACACGTGAAATTCTGTCAATTATGATCCCAAGTTTCATTCCATCAATATCTATAATGACAAAACCGGAAAGAAGTTCGTCTTCTTCTGAAACCACCAGTTTTTTTAAATGGAACCGTTTATGCAAATTTATGATAGGAATAATCTCGCTTCTCAGGTTAAATATCCCTTCTACATAAGCAGGGGCGTTGGGAATTGCACGAATCGCCTGGACGCGGACAATTTCCTTTACATCCATAATATTTATACCATATAGCTCCTCTCCGAGTTGGAAAGTTACCAATTGCTTTGATTCGTCCTTCTTTACATCTGTGAGTTTTGTCATGGACTCCCCCTTCCTACTAAAATAACATAAATTTAGCTTTTCATCAAGTATGAAATTATTCTCTTACCCAAATCTGCTCAAACCCCAATGCGCCAAGTATAATCGACGCAGCCTGTACATCTACGGAAGCAATACCGGTTGCCATAACACGGTAAATTGAACCCGAATATTCCGTCTCTGCTTCAAAACCGGCGCTTTTAATCAGATCCTCTGCCCAGACTGCCGCATCCAGAGCCGAATATGCGCCCACCTGAAGTTTATATATTCTACCGGAATTTCTGTCGGGTAATCCGGGAATAATCCGAACTTCATTATTTTGGTCTAATTCCGGAGCCGGCGCAACCGGTTGAATAACAACATCAAACTGGTTATATATAACCGGGTTTGCAGGCGGCTGAACTGATGCAGAATTTCCATTATTTTGATTATTAAAAAATAACCCCATTGTTAATAAAGCTTCGCGGGCTTCTCTTGCCTCACGAACTTCCCTTGCTTCACGCACCTCTCTTGCCTCGCGGGCTTCTCTTGCTTCACGCGATTCTCTTGCATCCATAGTCATTGCAAGCAGCCATGCAAGAAATTCTGTAGTAGCGCCTGATTGAGGCATTACCGGATATTCCACCCCATAAAATGCCTGCGGCATTTGCTGCTGCACCTGAACTCCATTTGTACCGTTATCTGCGGCGCTTGGCTGACTTGCGATTTGATCGGGGCTGCCATTTAACGGTTCCTGTACTGCAGGCTGAGGCGGCGGCGTATAAACCTGTTCTACCGGAGGAGGTTCGGATGTAACTACTATCGAAGGTTGAGTCTCCTTTAGAACGGGAACGGGAATAAGAACGGGTTCCGCTTCAGGTACTTGTACAACAGTATCAGGGTCTCTTACTTGTATTTGCGGTTTTTCCGTTACTTCTTCTGCTGCTTGCGAAACTAAAAGCTCATGAATATCCTGAGCTATTTGTTCAGCTTCACTTACCAGGACTTGAGCCTGCTGAACCTGCGGCTGCGGAATTGTCTGCGGTTGTTCTTCAATAACAGGAGGAACCTGCGTTATGACAACTGTCTGAGGAGCTGCAGGCTGTTCTTCAACAATAACCGGAGGCTGAAACAAATCAACAATTTGCACCGGCGGACGCAGTTCCTGAGGCGCCGGCGGAGGCGGAGCGCCTACAGTGAGAATAATCTGTTCGCCTGCAGTTAAACCCAAAGCCTGCATAGCCGTTGATGATATATCAATAATTCTGTACATGGATGGGTCAATACGATCGACAATTGTAATTTCTACTTCCCTGCCGTTCTGCGGATTTGTAACTTTAACTCTGGAATTAAGCGGCAAACTTGGATGAGCTCCAACAAACCCATCAGAGGTCATTTCCTGACTGGCGGCGCCCCTCATAGTAAAATCCCCAAGCCTTGCCTGAGCAAAACAAGGAGACAATATCAAAAACAAACAAAGAATGGCAAAAAACAGCCGTTTCATTCTTTTTCCTCTCCTGCGACAATTCCCCCCATAAGTATATTTTAAAAAAAAAATAAGCAATTTGCAATAAAAAAGCAAAAAAAGCCCGGAAGTATCTTTTAATTAATTTTTACTTAATAGTCAAAAAGCAGCCCCATCATTAATAAAGCCTCACGGGCTTCCCTTGCCTCGCGGGCTTCTCTGGCTTCACGAATTTCCCTTGCTTCGCGCGCTTCTCTTGATTCCCTTGATTCTCTTGAATCCATTGTCATTGTAAACAGCCATGCAAGAAATTCTGGATTAGAGCTTGACTGCTGCGTTAGATAGTCAATTGCCGAATTATTTTGCGGTAATTGCTGCTGCACCTGAACATCATTATTGACAATAACAGCCTGGCTTGTATTTTCATTACTGCCTGGCTGAGCCGGGGAAGCAGATTGAGGGGACAATGTTATACCTCCCGGCTCTTGTGCCGTAACAAGCGGCTGAACGGCATCAGGCGTTTGATTAACTTCGATCATTAAAGTTTGAACTTGCGGCTGATTTGCAGCAATTGTCTGCTGAGCAGTTTCCAGCAGGCGCTGCTCCTGCAGCGACGGCAAAGGAGGCGCGCTGAAAGTAAGAATAATCTGCTCGCCCGCATCCATTTCCAGAGCCTGCATAGCCGTAGGCGATAAGTCGATTATTCTGTGTAAAGACGGCTCAATACGATCGACAATTATTATTTCAATTTCAATTTCGTTTCGGGGATTAGTTATTTTTACAATAGAATTGAGCGGGAGGCTCGGGTGAGCTCCCACAAGCCCTTCGGCTCTCATTACCTGGCTTGCGGCTCCCCACATTGTAAAATCCCCAAGCCTTGCCTGAGAAAAACACGGGGAAAATATTAGTAATAAACAAAAAATTATAAAAAACAGCCTTTTCATTCTGCTTCCTCTTATGCAGCAACTCCCGCCTTACATAAATATTAATTAAAAAAAATCCATTTTGCAAATAAAATTAAAATAACAAGGAGAATTGCTGAAATAATATGAGGTTTTTGGGGCAGTGAAATGGCTCCCCGTATTTGACTCACACTGCTTTTCATGTTATGTTTAATTATGACCATGACACAAACCGTAGATATACCGGAAAACCGCCGGTTGACAATCGAAGTACCTAGCGAAGTACCGACAGGGCCCACCGTAATTGCCTTTACACCGGCTCCCAAGCGAAAACTGACTGCCGAGGAGGAAAGGGAGTATATCAACGCCAACGCCGAAAGGTTTAGGCAGCAATCGGAAGATATGCTTGAATTCATCAGTGAGGCCAATCTGGAGGCTTTGAAACAGCGGAGGCAGGAGGCCGGCTTGTGAAGCGAGGCGAACTCTATCGGGTCTATCGGGGGTTGAAGTATGACCCAAAGAATTATCGGGTTGTTTTGATTGTTTCCCGGCAAAAGGTCGTTGATAATAATTTCTCCACGGTAATCTGCGCTCCTGTTTACTCCAAATACGACGGTCTTTCCACTCAGGTTGAGGTCGGCGTAAATGAAGGGCTTAAACACGACAGTGCCGTATATTGTGATGAAGTATATAGTGTTGATAAAACCCTTCTGACCGATTTCATCAGTACTCTTTCGGAATCCAAAATAAGAGAAGTTAATACCGCACTCCGCATAGCGTTGAATATTGAATAATCTCAACGGAAATAAACTTTCAAATTTCACACGGATTATCACGGATTAAACTGATTCACACGGATTTTAAGAGGTTTTGGGGCAGTGAAATGGCTCCCCGTATTTGACTCACACTGCTTTTCATGTTATGTTTAATTATGACCATGACACAAACCGTAGATATACCGGAAAACCGCCGACTGACAATTGAAGTTCCTCGTGAAGTACCGACAGGCAGGGTTATTCTTACCTTTACTCCGGCTTGCGAGAAACATACCCATCCGTGTCCTATCTGTGCCGCAAACCTTGATCCAAAAACCGGAAATCCTCGTTACAAGCCTGAGGTTTACGAGGGTATGCAGGAAGTTAGAGATATGTTGTCGGGCAAGATACCGTCCACGCTGCGCAGGTTCAAGTCTACTGCTGAGATGTTTGAAGACCTTGATAGGGACGACACTGACGATGAGCCGGAAGGCTTTGACGATTAACTCATGCTTGAACCGATTTATCCAAAAGTTTTCAGAAGACAATACAAGTTGATAAAAAAACAGGGGAGGGATATTGGCAAACTCCGCGAAGTTATTGACATGATTGTCGATGAACAGCCCTTGCCGCCTAGGCATTGCGATCATCCGCTTCATGGAGAATGGGAAGGCTCGCGCGACTGTCATATTCAGGGTGATTGGGTTCTTATCTACGAAATTGATCAAGCTGCGCGTACCGTTACTTTCCATCGTACTGGTTCCCATTCCGATTTGTTTTAGGTTCAGCAATTCTCAGTGATAAGCACTACCAAAATATTATTATATACTCACAATAAGGAAGAAACTTGATTGCGGACGCATTATCGGCAAGATTCGGTCTTTTTATTAGGTTTTCTTATAAATTTATTATTTTTTTTCTTGATTCTTTTAAAAAAAAGTTTCATAATTATATATAAGAACAAATATGAGGCGCAATTTTCTGCAAAAGATATTTTTACCCGTAAATGAAGGCAGCGGTTCGATTGGCTTCCGGTTTGCATTAAATTCAGTATATTTAAACCGAAACTCTCTAAAATCTGCATTTTTACATACATCTGAAAATAACAGTAAGATCCCCTGCATAAATTTGATGCAGTACCCCCCCCCCCCCCCCCCATTTAAAAATTTTTTTTTTTTTTTTAAAAAAAAAAAAAAAATAAAAAAAAAAAACAAAACAAACAAGGATTGATTTCAAATTTTAAAAAAATTTT
>Ga0099364_10002564_pt1 | contig 28880 bp, 21 predicted proteins | sample TergutTh196P3_FD_73070 | JGI IMG/M metagenome (GOLD analysis project Ga0099364, IMG submission 73070) | Microcerotermes parvus P3 segment gut microbial communities from Pointe-Noire, Republic of the Congo - Th196 P3 | ecosystem: Host-associated > Arthropoda: Insects > Digestive system > Gut ...
ACAAAGAACAAAGAATTTTAGAAACTGATGCCCGTTTTTCTGAATACCAAATGCACAAATATTACAAAAACGATACTTTTGATTTGAGTTTGATGTTACAAGATTTTCAGCAGTTTTGGCGCGAAAACTCAGATATTTGGCAAAATAAATATCAATATAGAGAAGCAGCCCCTCACTTAATTTTACAAGCATTTTTGCAACGCGTCTTAAATGGAGGAGGTGATATACGCAGAGAGATGGCAACAGGCAGAAGACGATTAGATTTGTGCGTTGAATATCTTGGAAAAAAATATCCAATAGAGTTAAAAATCAACTACGGCAAAAAATATTTGGAACGAGGCACCGAACAGTTATTACAATATATGGATATTCTGGGTTGTAACCAAGGTTGGCTCGTTGCTTTTGATAGAAACGCAGAAAAATCGTGGGAAGATAAAATATACCAAAAAAGTGAAGAAAAAGATGGGAAAATTGTTAATATTTTTGGATGTTGAAAAAAACGGTGCAGGGTACACGGTACACGTTTCAAGGTACACGGTGAACGAATCAAACCATAACCTACATTATTCTTAATAATTTATTTTAACGCAAAGTCGCAAAGTTGAGAACGCAAAGAATAAAACTTATTTTTGAGGAGATTTAAGTGCCTCTGTTATTTTGTGTTCTAATTCTTCGGATAGTTCGATATTGTCCCGCAACAAGGCTTTTACATTATCTCGTCCTTGTCCTAATTTAGTATCACCGTAACTAAACCACGAGCCACTCTTTTTGATAATATTTAGTTCTGTTCCTAAATCTAATATTTCTCCCGTTTTTGAGATTCCTTCGCCGTACATTAAATCAAATTCAGCCTTTCTGAATGGAGGCGCTACTTTATTTTTAACTACTTTGACTTTTGTTGCGCTACCCAAAATGGTATCACCATCTTTTATTTGTTCTTTTCTACGAATATCGATGCGAATTGAGGCATAAAATTTCAATGCGTTACCGCCGGTAGTTGTTTCGGGGTTTCCGAACATTACTCCAATTTTTTCACGTAATTGGTTGATAAAAATACAGCAAGTATTTGTTTTACTGATATTTGAAGTCAATTTTCTTAACGCTTGCGACATTAAACGTGCGTGAAGTCCAACTTTATTTTCGCCCATCTCGCCTTCAATTTCGGCTTTTGGCGTAAGCGCAGCAACTGAATCTATCACAACGAGGTCAACAGCAGATGAGCGGATAAGTTGGTCAGCTATTTCGAGGGCTTGTTCGCCGTTATCAGGCTGTGAAATAAGAAGATTGGCAATGTCCACGCCTAATTTTTCTGCATAAAATCGGTCAAAGGCATGTTCCGCATCGATTATTGCTGCTGTCCCGCCTAATTTCTGAACTTCAGCAATTGCATGAATCGCTAATGTTGTTTTACCCGAAGACTCGGGACCAAAAATTTCGACAACTCTACCACGAGGATATCCGCCTACTCCCAACGCTATATCTAACGATAATGAACCTGACGGAATAATAGGAATATTTTGAGCAACAGTATCGCCCATACGCATTATGGTACCTTTGCCGTAGGTTTTGTCGATTTTTTCCATTGTAAGCTGTAACGCTTTCAATTTCTCTTGATTCTCTGACATAGAATTATTTATTTATAATTTTGAATTTATTAACGTAAAAAAGAAGGTAATATTGTAATTATTTTTTTTACTAATTTGAATATTTGCTATACTTTCTCGCGTATATCAACCATATAGTGCATATTAGGAACACAATTCCCCGCAACATTAAACTTTCTCATAATTTTTGATTAAAATTTTTTGCAAAAATAAGAAAAAATCATAACATTTTAAAATTTTTATGTTAAAATTAATAATTTTGTGAAAAAATTAGAAAAAAATGAGTCCACTCATATAAGTAATATTACTTTACCACAAAGGGGCACCAAAGTGTTAAATATCAACAAATATCAACTTGTGCACTTTGTGCATTCTTTGTGTACTTTGTGGTAGAAAAAGCCTTTCGGAGTCGCAAATGAAATTTTTAAATTAAATTTATTTACATTTTTTGCATCTTTACCAAAACTTTTGCGTCTTTGCGTTAAAAAATTTCAAATTTCATGAAAAAAACCACTCAAAATAAAAAAAAATTGTAAGTCCGCAAAAAAAATATTACTTTTGCGGCGTAAATTTTTGAATAATAATATGACAGAACAAAAGAAGGACATCATAATCGCTAATCCGATGTATGACGCGGTGTTCAAGTCGCTGATGGCAGACAAGGACAACGCACGATGCCTTGTGGGTACAATTACCGGCGAGCGGATTTTAGACATCGAATTTGCACCCCAGGAATATATTCAGGAAAAAAATAAAGAAAAGGAAAAGGAAAAACAGGCAAAACCGATAGAAACGCTAAAACCTATACATTTAGATTTTGTTACAACTATTCGCACGAGAGACGGCGGCAAGAAAAAGGTGTTGATAGAGATACAGCAGTCACTCAAACCCGCCGACGTAGCACGATTTCGCACATACATGGGCAATCATTACAAAAATGAAGATAATCTAATCAAAAAAGGTGACAGAATTTTAAAGGCGTTGCCAATCGCAGTCATATACATAATTGGCGACGAAACGCCGAAAACATCGCACATTTCAGATGTAGCATATAAGGTAAAACGAAGCGGTGTTTCTTTATTGACATGTGAAGAAATAAGCATTCAAAAGCCCTTCGACCCACTCATCGAAGCCCTTACTCATGATGCGTACTTCATACATGTGGGGCGCATCTCTCAGAAATTGTTTAGCGCAGGTTACAAATGCCGCGATTTGTTACAACTGTTAAGTTTATTTGAGCAAATTAATTTTGTTGAAGAAAATTTACTAAAAATTCATAATTATCCAATAACCAATAAATACATACAGAATATGCGAAACACATTAGAATACTTAGCCACCGACCCGGTTACAAAAAGATTAATGCAAGAGCAGAGGTTTGCCGAAATGGACGTTTTGTCGTGGAAACAAACTGTTAAAGAACAGAATAGAGTAATCCGAAGAAAAGACAATACCATTACAAAACAAGGCAACACAATTACAAAACAAGGCAACACAATTACAAAACAAGGCAACACAATTGCAAAAGTATCCGCAGAAAGAGACAATGCACTTGCAATGCTCACCGAGTACCAGCAACGTTTTGGAAACTTAACACCATCTCTAAATTGACGTATGCGAAACACATTAGAATACTTAGCAACCGACCCGGTTACAAAAAGATTGATGCAAGAGCAGAGGTTTGCCGAAATGGACGTTTTGTCGTGGAAACAAACTAATAAGGAACAAGGCAGAACAATTATTCGTTTGCAAAGAAATAATGCAACGCTGCAAAACAATAATGCAATGCTGCAAAGCACCCTTGCTTCCCAAGCCCAAGAACTTCGAGAACTCGCTGAGTACCGTCGCCGCTTCGGAAATCTTAATACCTTTCTAAATTGATGACAATCATGAGAAATACATTAGAATACTTAGCTACCGACCCGGTTACAAAAAGATTAATGCAAGAGCAAAGATTTGCAGAAATGGACGTTTTGTCGTGGAAACAAACTGTTAAAGAACAGAATAGAGTAATAAGAAGAAAGGACAATGCCATTATCGATCTGCAAAGCACCGTTGTTTCACAAGCCCAAGAACTTGATGCGTATCGTCGAATGTACGGAAATATTAATACCTTTCCAAATTGATGACAAACATGAGAAACACATTAGAATTGAACATTTTATTCTTTGCGTTCTCAACTTTGCGTCTTTGCGTTAAAATAAAACATTATGAATATTGCAGGTTAGGGTATGGAGGATGGAGTAACAAAAAAAATTTAAAAAAATTGTAACTTTTTTCAAAACAATTCGTAGAAATATTGTTAAATGTCAACAAACAAAATCTTTACAAATAAAATTATTCAATAATTCGTACACCGTGTACCCGGTGCCGTGATAAATAAAAACAGATGAAACGTAAACTATTAATCCTCGCAGCATTCACTTTGTCTCTCACCACTTTTTATGGTCAAAAGAAACAGACAGTAGTGGATATATATGGAAATCAACCTGTTACAGTTCATTTTCCATTACAAATTGATTCCGTCAATATAAAAGGAGAAAAATTTGATGACAAATCATTGCTCAAAACCGAACTCACCATTCCCGAACGTGAAAATTTTAAAAATTTTTACGAAATAGGGACAACAGGTTTTCTAAATTTTGAGAAACCCGACGAAAAATCAACATTACAAATGTTTTCATTTTACGTAAGTTCTGATAGATATGGAAAAGGAACATTAATAATTACATCCCCAAATATGCTTGAACTCTACGTTGACGGAAAACTGACAAAATCTAAAACCGAAAAAGAAGATTCAATTTCAATGGACAAAAACATTAAAACTACTTTAACGCCATATCCATCTACTAATCACATAGTTATAAAATTGCTTTCTTCATCTAACGACAAACTTCATCCGACAATGAAAATTGACATCGAGAACGAAAAAAACGATTCTATAACAAATTTTATTATTTCAAATGATAACAAGCGTAGAATCACTTTTTCAGATATAATGCTCGGAAAGCGAGTTACAAATGTAAGAATTTCACCTCAAGGAAAGTATGTTTTGATTTCATATCGAAATATGCAAAACGAAAAAGGAAGTATGACTTATGTTGAATTATACGATATTAAAAAGGATTCACGTATTATTATTGATGTAAATGATAGTAAAAAACAGTTAAATTGGATGCCCGAAAGTGAAAAACTATACTATACCTCAAAATTGGGCGAGCAAACAGATTTGATTATCATTGACCCTTCAACAATGGGAGAAACTATCTTAGCAAAAAACATACCAAGTGAGACCATAAGATTTTCGCCCGATGAAAAATCGTTTTTTTACTCAAAACAAGAAAAAGTTGATGATAGCAATAGCGATCTTCATTTCTTAAAATCAGTATTAGATAGGCAACCCGGTTATTTAAGCCGTTCATCGATTTATAGGTACGATTTGACAACAAGATTAAGCACCCGACTTACCTTCGGTAAATTGTCAACTTGGCTTAACGATATTAGTCCCGATGGAAATCAACTACTTATCTCATATTCAGAAGAGACAATTACTGAACGTCCGTTTAGCAAAAGTACAATGTTGCTTTTGGATCTAACTACTATGCAGCCCGACACCCTCTGGCACGAAGAAGGATTTGCAAGAAGAGCATCTTTTTCACCCGACGGCAAAAAGATATTGATAACAAGTTCTGCTGAAGCATTTGATAAAATTGGCTTAAACCTTGATAATGAGTTGATTCCCTGCAGCTATCATATTATTGCTTTTATAATGGATTTGAAAACAAAAAATATTGAGCCAATTACAAAGGATTTTAATCCAAGTATTGACCGCTGTTTTTGGAACAAAAAAGATAATTTTATATATATGGCAACCACCGACAAAGATTATCAAAATGTGTATACCTACAATCCTAATACAAAAAAAATCGTTCAACTGCCTCTTAATGAAGATATTATAGTTTCATTTATGACATCAGAAAACGCTTTAACGGCTGTTTATACAGGAATGAGTGTTTCTAATTCTACAAAAGGATATCTTTACGATATAAAAACTGAAAAATCAACATTAATTGCCGACCCATACAACGAACGATTGTCTCAAATAGAACTCGGTAGTGTGCATAATTGGAATTTTATTAATTCAGATGGCATTGAAATAGAAGGTCGTTACTATCTACCGCCAAATTTTGATTCTACAAAACAATATCCGCTTATAGTCTATTATTATGCGGGAGTTACGCCTACTTCTCGCCGTTTTGAGAGTTCTTATCCTCCGCATGTTTTTGCTGCTCAAGATTATGTGGTGTATGTTTTACAACCAAGCGGAACGATAGGTTATGGACAAAAATTTGCCGCATTGCACGTGAACGCTTGGGGAATTCGCACAGCCGAAGATATTATTGAAGGCACTACACATTTTATCACCCAAAATAGTTTTATTGATGCTCAAAAAATTGGATGCATTGGAGCCTCTTATGGTGGATTTATGACAATGTACTTAATAACTCAAACTGATAGGTTTGCCGCTGCTGTTTCGCATGCAGGAATTAGTTCCATTTCAAGCTATTGGGGCGAAGGATATTGGGGATATGCTTATAGTTCGGGTGCAAGTGCGTTTAGCTATCCATGGAATAACCACGAACTTTATGTGAATCAAAGCCCACTATTTAATGCTGATAAAATAAACACACCGCTTTTGCTTACGCATGGAGTAGTGGATACAAACGTTCCAATTGGTGAAAGTATTCAGATGTATACTGCATTGAAAATTTTGGGAAAACCCGTTGAATTTATTCAAATTAAAGGTGAAAACCACGGAATTGTAAATTTTAAACGCCGTATCGAATGGAATAATTCAATTATGGCATGGTTTGCCAAATGGCTCAAAGATGATGATGCATGGTGGGAGGTAGTGGTTAGTGATTAGAGTTTAGGAAATGGCAGGGTACACGGTGCACGGTGCAAGGTTCACGGTTCAGGGTGTGGGGAGACGAGATGGAAAAATCCTTTGCGACTTTTGTGTTGTTATCTTTGCGCCTTTGCGTAAATATCTTTTAACCACAAAGGAACACAAAGGTTTTGGTTTGTTATTGAACGTATTGAAATATTGAATTTATTGAAATACACAAAGGACACATTTTTCCTTTTTTTATCACACTATTTTTGCGTTCTTTGCGTTCTCAACTTTGCGCCTTTGCGTTAAAATAAATAGTATGAATAATGTAAGTTAGAATTTAATTCAAAAAAAAACTAAATAAAATACTTTTTTCTACTAAGATTTTTTTGTAAAAAAATAAGATACAGAATCAGGATGCATTCCTAACGGAATGCCGCTGTCGGGGTTGATGGTTTTCTACCAAGCGTTGCATTCCTAACGGAATGCAGATAACGAAAACTTAGAATTGTTTTTTAACTAAAATTGTTTTTAGAAAAAAGAAGGTTAATATACTAAATACTGAATACTAAATACGCATTTACTCATTTATTAAGGGCGGGCGACCGCAAGGGTGCGCCCCTACACTCATTTACTCATTCACTCATTTACTTATTCACTAACAAATAAAAAATGGACATCTTTTTAATCATATTAGCGGTTATATTATTTATTTTGGGTATAATAGGATGTATTGTGCCTGCACTTCCTGGTCCTCCGTTGAGTTTTGTAGGACTTTTACTATTTCACTTTACGCGCTGGGGTGGATTAAGCATTAATCTTTTAATATGGCTTGGTATTGCAACAGTTATTGTAACTGTTTTGGACTATTTTTTTCCAATTTGGACTACAAAAAAATTTGGGGGCACAAAACGAGGTGTTTGGGGCGCTACAATCGGACTTTTATTAGGACTTTTTTGGGCACCAATTGGAATAATCATGGGTACCTTTCTGGGTGCTTTTATCGGCGAGATGACAGGCAACAACAATTCTGATAAAGCGTTACGTTCCGCAATTGGTGCTTTTCTTGGAATTATTTTTGGTACAGTGGCTAAATTGGCGGTTTCAGGGGTTATAATTTTCTACTTTTTTAAGAGTTTTTGAAAAATATTTATTATTCAATCCACAAAGATTATTCGATAATAGAAAACTTTGATTACATACTTATTGCATAGTAATTAAATTATTACTCCTGACTTGGCGCAAACTCACTAATAATTTCATAACAAACAACACTTTTATTCAAGGAAAGAGCGATAAACAGTATTCAAAATAACTGACCTCAATCTTAATTCAGAAATTTTCGAATTATTTGGGTCTGGGTGCACTCTGTTGCTCAAAAAGATGTAAATAAGTTGGTGTTCGGGGTCAATCCATACGAGTGTTCCCGTGAAGCCCGTATGTCCATAAGATGATAAAGAACAATTTTTTGAGTAAGCTTTTTTATCGGGGTCATATTTATCGAAACCGAGACCTCTTTTAGTAATTTCCGACCTTGTAGAAGTGAAATAATCAACAGTTTCGGCGGATAAATAACGGTATCCACCATATTCGCCTTTGTTCAACAACATTTGCATAATTTTTGCTAAATCATTAGCATTTGCGAATAGTCCTGCGTGTCCTGCAACTCCACCCATCATTGCTGCCATTTGGTCGTGTACGTAGCCTTGTATTTGTTGGTATCTGAAATAAATATCATTTTCGGTGGGTGCTATTTGATTTATCGGAAAATGTTTCCACGGATTAAAACAGAGTGTAGTTGCCCCTAATCGACTTGAAAATTGAGTATTTAATATTTGATCCAAAGGCTCTTGATAAAGATGTTCGGCTATTAATTGCAACAAAAGGAAATTCAGGTCTCCATAAAGATAACTATTTCCGGCTTTTACTTTTGAATTAAATAATTTTTTTTTCATAACCTCATAATTTTTGAAATTCATAAATAAATCCTTTGCAATCGGTAGATAAAAAACAGAATCTTGTTTGCTCTGAAAAATATCATCCCTATATATTGCGGTATTGTTCATATAGAGGTTGTTGTCCAATTTAATTGTATGATTTTCAGTTTCTTTGGGACTGAATAAAGTTCCTTTGAGTTGTTTTTTATCGACAGCATCTGCATAAAATGGAATAAAAGTAGGCAAGCCAGATTCGTGTAAAAGCAATTGTTTCATTGTAATATTGCTAATATTGGTCGAATCTGCTTTGGGCAACAATTTAGCGATTTCGTCTGATAATTTCCATCTCTTTTTGTCGTACAACTGCATAATAACAGGCATTGTAGCCATAATTTTAGTAACCGATGCCAAATCGTATATATCATTTTTTTCAACTGCAATTTCTTGGTCGTAAGTATGCCAACCGTAACATTTATCAAAGACAACGACTCCATTTTTAGCGACCAAAACACGAGCGCCGGGAGTTGCTTCATTTTCAATTGCTTCTTCTACCATTTCGTCAATTTCTGAAAGTAATTTTGCGTTCATGCCAACTTCTTCGGGCATACCCTGTTTTAGACGTGTTTTAGGAAAAACACGACTCTTTTTAACCAAAGGAGTTGTCAAAATAAAATTTTGAGGTCTCCGATGGATTTCAATGCCACCAAAAGCTGCTTCTGCCATTGCTTTCCACGAATAAGGAACGTTTGATGGATGATAAATCAATGCATCTAAATGTTCGGGAATGTCCAGAAAAGGCAAATCACCCGCTGTTACCAATACTATCTTCGCATTGGTATAAAGTTGCTTTATTTCCAATAAATATTGTTGATAAACTTGATATGTATCATAATCAAACTCTCCCTTCCCAATAAGCCAAAATATTAAATGATAATCATTTGGATTTAAGGTACTTGTATCCATTGTTAAATAATTTTCAGCGAATCTCTTAAACATATTTAAACAATCTTTCTGGTCGCTTAAATATCCAATATTAATGTCTAAAGTTTTGATTGGAAACGGATTATCATTGTTATTCTGAAAAATTAAAACGCTACTTTCATATATTTTTTTAAGAATTGTCTCTTTTTGTTTTTGCGAAGTTTTCAGTGTAGGAATTGTAATCTTTTGGGAGGCTTCGTAACTAAAAGCAAGTATATATTTACAAGATTTTTCGAGTGTCGCTTCAGATAATTTTCCATTATTAAAAGCAAATATAAGTTTTTGAAAATCAGTTGTATAATCATCTGTCAGAAAAATATTTCCTGCCGTAAAAAAGTGCATATTAGATATTTCATCGATAATATTTAGTTTAAAAGCTTCGGGGACGCTATTTTCAATCTTCCCAGTGGGTAGCCAAAGTGACTGATATGAATTTAAGTTGTTTGTTAATCTATTTTTATTATGGAATGGAAATTCGTCGGATGCCAAAAGCATTGAAACTCCTTTTTCGCTCATGTAATTGAAAAGCAAGGGATATGTTTCTATCCATTGCTCTTTGCTCAAAAATTGTATTGTTCTGTCGTTTGGAAATGGCAAATCTTTAATTCCGCTATCAAAACCATTGGTAATATCCTGAATAACAGATTTTTGTTTTATATTTTCGGCACTAATTTTATTGTTTTTTCTGATTATAAAAAGTCTTGCAACTCTTTCTTCAAAAGTCAATTTATAGTATATTGAATCAGCCCACGAAGCAGCTTTTGTAGAAAAAGCTTTATTTAAAGGAATATTTTGTTTTTCTTCACTCTCGGTTAAAGTGTTAAGATTCAAACATATAAAAAACAAAGGTATTAAAAGTAAGGATCTCTTCATATTATTATTTTTAGCCACTAATTTGTTATTGAATTTATTGAAATACACGAATTTTCATTAATAATTTGACTTATTCTATCTAATGTTATGTTAATTGAAAGATTGTCTACCTCATTTTACACATAACTTTTCACTAATATCTAAACTCTAATATCTAAACTCTAATATCTAAACTCTAATAACTCTAATATCATACATACTCTAATTCATTATAAATCTTTTGATTGATTCTTCTCATTACCAATTTTCTGGTTTTGCAGCTTATAACATATTTTTTGTTATCTTTCATTTGAATTAAAATTGCTTGATTAAAATCACCAACAAAAGCTTCATACTCTCCAATTTTAGAATTTTTAAAATGTCCGAAAAATCCAAATAGTCCACCGATGCCAAAAGTCATAATTTCCCATTTCACGGGGTAATAAATTTCAATTGAGGAAATGTCTGTGTATTCAATACACTTATTCTTTTTTCGGGTATGAACAATAATTTGTGTATCAGATAATTCCAATAATAAAGGGGAGTTAAAAAAAGCATAGATAATCCCTCCAAATAAGGGCAATAATGTCAATAGAGCCAAACTAATTGATAAACCAAGAGGCTCAATAGGAAATATTAAAAAACTTATTGGCAACAATGTGATTGCCAAAGAAGTAAAAGTTATAAAAAAGACACTTTTGCTCCATTCAATATCATAAAAAGTAGAAATCATTATAATTATTTATTGTAAAAATTTAGATTTAAGTTCAAAAATTGAGGCGTTTCTTTTTTTGATTTTTCCACCAAAGCCGCCATTGGTAGCAATAGTTCCGGGAAAATGTAGTGGTTTACAGCATCCGAGCAAATCATCACCGTAAAAAAAGTGTTTTGTATTTAGACCCGCACAGCGCATTGCATCCAAAGGTAGTATCAATTTATAAGATAGGTCTTCGTCGCTGAAATTGGCTATAATTAGCAGAACTTGATTTTCGGTATATCTCAAAAATGCAAAAAGTTTATCGCTATCAAAGTGCGGATTTTCAATATTTGCCCACATAAAGTCGTAAAAATTTCCTTCATATAATGCTTCTTTTTGGTTTATCAGATTAAGTAAGCGAGTGTAACATTTTTTTAATTTAGATGTTTCGGGGTCTAAGGCTTGGTCGTCATATTTACCGTTATTACGCCATTTGTCAATGGATTTAAGTCCCCAATAATCAAAAATAGTAGTTTTTCCGTCTAATCCGCTAAAACCTTCGTTGTTCATACCTTTTTCGCCTAATTCTTGTCCAAAATAAATCATTAGAGGATTAGTGAACATTGTTGCTGCCAAAACCATTCCGGGTAATGCTTTAGTTGCGTCGCCGAGGAAAAAATCTGACGCAATGCGCTGTTCATCGTGATTTTCAAGGAAATAGAGTAATTTATCATGAATTTCATCGGTAGAACGCCATATTTTTGTAATTTCAGAGGCAGGACTTTTCCTTTCTAGTATGTTGCGCATTGTGTCATAAAAGAACATTTTATCGTACAAAAAGTCGAAACCGCCTTTAAAAATAAAATCTTGATAAAGTTTTGTATCGTAAATTTCAGCAATAAAGCATATATCGGGGTATTTTTCACGAACTTGCTTAATAATCCAATTCCAAAATTCAATTGGAACCATTTCAGCCATATCGCACCTAAAACCGTCAATTCCTTTTGCTGCCCAAAAAAGAAGAATATCTCTCATTTTAAGCCATGTATCTGGTTCAGGATTGAAATTGTTTATAGCAGGATTTTCAAAATCTACTCCGTAGTTTAATTTTATAGTTTCGTACCAATCGTTAATTGAAGGATTGGCTGAAAAACAGTTATTTCCGGTTGCTTTTGCAGGAATTTCTGTCCAATTTTCATTATTATCGCTTTTTGCAGGCGAAACAAATTGAGTTTCAGGTATATAATAAAAATTGTTATTCGGGTGAAAAGGCTGGTCAGTATTGTCATTTGTACCAAAATCAATGGTTCCGCTTGGTGCGACATCTGATTTATATTGTCTTGCCAAATGATTTGGAACAAAATCTATAATCACTTTTAATTCCGCATTGTGAGTACGTTCAATTAATGCTTCAAATTCGTTCATCCTGTTGGGTACATTTTCAGCTAAATCGGGGTCGATGTCGTAATAATCTTTTATAGCATACGGCGAGCCGGCTTTTCCTTTGACTATATCGGGGAAATCTTTAATAATTCCGAACTTTGAGTAATCAGTTTGTTGTGCATGTTCAATAATTCCCGTAAACCAAATATGCGTAACTCCCATATTTTTAATGGAATAAAGAGTCTCTGGGGTAAAATCGTTCATTTTTCCGCAGCCATTCTCTTCGATGGTTCCATTATGTTTGTTTGTTATGTTTCTATTTCCAAAAAGTCTTGTGAAAATTTGATAGATAACTATTTTCTTCATATATTTTTTTTTATTACGGCACACGGTACAAGGTACACGGTACAAGGTTCACGGTACAAGGCACACAGGGTATTTATTATTATTCTAATTTACTCATTTTTCTACCAAGCGATGCATTCCTAAGGGCTACTAAGGGAGCTTATAAAAATAAGGGATAAATGATAACATGATGGATTCACTCATTCACTCATTCACTTATTCACTCATTCACTTATTCACTAATTCACTCATTCTCTCATTCACTGAAAAAACTATAAAACTATAAAACTATAAAACTAACAACTTCTCATTCACTCATTTACTCATTCACTCATTCACTCTAATAATAATTTTATCAACGCAAATACAGAATAATTAATCATATCCATATAATTTGCTTCTACTCCTTCTGAAATAAGGGTTTTACCTGCATTATCTTCAATTTGTTTTGTTCTAAAAATTTTCATTAGAATAAGGTCAGTCATTGAACTAATTCTCATATTTCGCCATGCTTCGTCGTAGTCGTGGTTTTTATTGTCCATCAAACTTTTAGCGGCATAAATATGTTTGTTATACAGATCAATTGCTTCATTTTCAGGCATATCGGGATTATCAGCGATACCTTTTTCAAGTTGAATAAGCGCCATAACCGCATAGTTTACGATGCCAATAAATTCAGATTTTATTCCTTCATCAATTTTTGATGTCCCTTTTATTTCAAGACTTCTGATACGTTGTGCTTTAATAAAAATTTGGTCTGTCATTGACGATGGTCGCAAAATACGCCACGCGGGACCGTAGTCTTTCAATTTATTTTCAAATATTTCACGACAAATCAAAATTATCTGTTCATACTCTTTGTCAGTATTTTTCATAAATTTTTATATCATTTTTTAATTAAAATATTTAAAAATCCGCCCAATCCGTCCAATCTGCGTATCACTTTTGTCACACCATTCCTGCGAATCCCATAAATGCCATCGCCATTATTCCTGTAACAATCAATGCTATAGGTGCACCTTTCATACCTTTTGGAATGTCAATTAAATCTAATTGTTCACGGATACCTGCAAACATAACTAATGCTAAACCAAAGCCGATTGCGGTGGCAGTTGCAAAAACTGTTCCTTGTAATAATGTGTAATCTTTGCTAATGGTCATTATGGCAACGCCCAAAATTGCACAATTTGTGGTTATCAACGGTAAAAATACTCCTAATGCTTGATAAAGCGGCGGACTCACTTTTTTGAGAACTATTTCGACTAACTGCACCAAAGAGGCAATTACTAATATAAATGTTATTGTTTGCAGAAATTCCAAATTATAACTTTGTCCATCTATTGGTAAAGTAATTTTTATTAAAACATATTTTTGGATAATCCACGTAATAATAGTAGCGATTACCATAACAAAAGTAACTGCGCCCGTCATACCAATTGCGGTAGAAATTCGTTTTGAGACACCCAAAAAAGGACAAATTCCCAAAAATTGCGCCAACACTACATTGTTGACAAAAATTGCGGCTATAATAATTTCAAAATACATAATAATCCTCCTTACACTTTTTTCAGTTTATTAATAATGGCGATTAAATATCCCAGAGCAATAAATGCGCCGGGAGCAAGTACAAACACAAGTACTCCGTAATATTCAGAATATAAAGTCATTCCAAACAATTTGCCTGTTCCCAATATTTCTCTGATACTGCCCAGCAGAGTAAGAGCCATTGTAAAACCAAGTCCCATGCCTGCTCCGTCAATTATTGATGAAACAAGATTGTTTTTTGATGCGAATGCCTCAGCACGTCCTAAGACTACACAGTTTACTACAATTAAAGGAATAAATAGTCCAAGAGAAGCGAACAATGCGGGGAAATATGCCTGCATTAGCATCTCCAAAATTGTTACAAAAGATGCAATTACAACGATGAAGGCAGGTATTCGAATTTTATCGGGTATAACACTTTTAATCAGTGATATAACTATATTTGACATTATCAGCACAAATAGAGTTGCCATTCCCATTCCGAGACCATTTTCAGCCGATGATGTAACACCTAACGTTGGGCACATCCCTAAAAGCATTGTGAAAATGGGGTTTTCTTTTATTAATCCTTTCGTAAAATTAGTCAGTTGATTCATTATTGTTTATATATTAATTAGTTATGTGTTGTTGCCGAACTTGTGGCATCATATTTTTGGGTGTAAGTTGTGTAAGCCACTTCAACTGCGTGAAGGAATGCTCTTGATGTAATAGTTGCCGCTGTAATAGCATCTACTTCGCCTCCGTCTTTGTTAACGGTCAGGTTGTTATTTCCGGGATTTTTACCAATAACGCTTCGGTTTCCTTTATCAGTTTTAAACCAATCGTCCATTTTAGTTCCTAAACCGGGGGTTTCTTTATGTTCGAGAACAATGTAGTTGATAATTGTTCCGTCAGGTTTCATACCTACCATTATTTTTATTTCTCCGCTGAAACCGCTTTTAGTCATTGTTTTTATTGCAGCACCGATATACTCGCCATCTTTTTTAGCGTGATAAATAATCAACGTAAATCCTTCTTGAGAAGTTATTGTATCAGAATCTGCAATAGGGTTATTATCGAATCCAATAACAACCTTTTTAATTGCATCTTCGTCTTTTTTCATTTTTTCTTCTTCAATTTTAGCGATGGTATTTGTAAAGACAAACCCCATTGCCGCACCTGCAAATGCTGTTATCAGAAACAGCGTCAAAACCATATTTTTTAATGATGATTCAATTTTTTTCATATTTGTATTTAATTTTTAGCCACTAATTTACACTAATTTTATCCACTAACCACTAATCACTAACCACTAACCACTAATTTTATTTAACTAAATTTTTTCGGTTTAACATATTTATTTATCAAAGGTGTAAATGCGTTCATGATAAGGATAGCAAACGAAACTCCTTCGGGATATGCGCCATAAACCCTTATAAGAACGGTAATTACACCAATTCCTACTCCATATATAATCATTCCTATTTTTGCCATCGGGGACGTGGCATAATCTGTTGCCATAAAAATTGCACCAAGTAATAATCCGCCTGTAAGAAGGTGAAAAACAGGAGTTTGAGTGGTTTCGGGATTAAAAATCCACAATAAACCTGTAAAAATAGCAGTTGTAAGAATCACACTGACAGGAATATGCCACGTAATAATTTTACGAATAAGCATATAGCCTAATCCGAGCAACAGTGCAACCGCCATAATTTCACCCATTGAGCCGCCCATATTTCCCATTAACATTTCTAGTGATGATGGTATTTCTCCTGAGCCGCCTTTAAAGACTCCGAGCGGCGTTGCGCCAGTAAATCCGTCAATATATTCTTGAGAATAGTCGCTGCCCGAAAAAAGTGTTTCAATATTCCAACGAGAAATAATTGGTTTGGGCCACGATGTCATTTGAACGGGGAATGAAATAAGCAGAAAAACACGTCCCACTAATGCAGGATTAAAAGGATTGTTACCAAGTCCACCAAAAGTCATTTTTCCGATACCAATGGCAACAGCCGCACCAACAACAACAATCCATAAAGGAATATTTGACGGCAAATTAAATGCAAGCAAAATTCCCGTTATAGCGGCAGAGCCGTCAGAAATTGTTGTTTTAGTTTTCAGCATAAAACGCTGAATTAAATATTCAAAAAGAATACATGCCGCTACGGAAACAACCGTAACAATCAATGCACCGAGTCCAAAGAACCAAATCGCACCCGCAAATGCAGGCATTAATGCGATTATTACCCCATACATATTCCTTTTTACAGAATCATCGCTATGGATATGAGGCGAAGGAGAAACAATTAATTTATTCATATAATTTATTGATTATATTCAAACAAAGAGCAAACTTACTGTATATCAATTAATTTCATTCAATAAAAACAATTTATTAAAGTGCAAAATTACTTTTTTTTAAAAAAATATCAAAAATTTTAAAAAAAATATCAAAAAAAACAAACTTTTTTATTTTCGAAGCGTAAAAGCGGGTTTGTTATATATAATTATGGAACATTCTAATAACCGAACTGCACAATTAGAGGCTGAAGTCATACGATTGAAAGAACGAATAGAACAATTTGAAAAGTCAAACGCAAATTGTTCGAGCGATGATCAACTTTCAAAATTAAATTTAATTATATCTGCGGCAAAAATTGGCTTATGGGATTTTCAGGTATCAAAAGGCGACCCGAATCCTCTTTATCACGAAAATGTTGTTACATATTCTCCCGAATATAGAAAAATGTTAGGTTATTCTAACGAATTTGAGTATCCTAATATAATTGGTAGTTGGAGCGACAAACTACACCCTGACGATAAAGAGCAGATACTTGAAGATTTTACAAAATATATTTTAGATAGAAATAGAAAAACATCATTCGAAATAGAGTTTCGTCTGTTGAAAAAAAATCGCGAATATGCTTGTTTTAGTGCCTTTGGCTCTGTTATACGAGACGAAGAGGGATATGCACATCACGTTGCGGGTGCTATTAAAGACATCACCGTTGAGAAAATGGCAATGGAAGAGCTCAAAGAAGCAAAAAAGAATCTTATTGCAGAAAAAGTTAAATTACAGACACTTGGCGACAATATGCCTTATGGTATTATTTATCGATATGCATATAATATGGATACAGGAGCGCATAGTTTCCCTTATGTGAGTGCTGGATGGAAAAATGTAATGGGATATTCTGCTGAGATAGCATTGAATGATATTGAATTGGCATTTTCGTTTATTCATCCTGATGATTTTAAGCGCGTGTTAGATGCCGTCGACCATAGCATTAAAACCATGACAAGATTTGACGAAGAGTTTCGTTTGATTATAGATGGCGTTATTCGCTGGGTGCGTAAAACTGCACATCCAAGATACGAAGACAGGCTTGTTATCTTTGACGGAATTGGTATAAATATTACAGAAACAAAAGAAGCACAAGAAAAACTTTTATCTGAAAAAGAACGTTTACAAACAATTGGCGACAACATACCTAATGGCGTACTTTTTAGGTTTATGAAAGAAATTGAAACAGGAAAATATAGTTTTAAATATGTGAGCGCACAATGGGAAGATGTTATGGGATATTCTTCTGATGTAGCGCTTAATTACGTTCCCGAATTGATTTTTTCTACCGTTCACCCCGATGACCTCCCTCTTTTGAAAGAAAAACTTGAATATAGTGCGCAAACTTTGACTCTTTTTGATAGTGAACATCGCAACGTAATTGATGGAAAAGAACGTTGGGTACACATGATGTCTCAAACTCGCAGTGAAAATGGTTTTATTATATGGGACGGCATCGGAATAAATATCACTGCTCGAAAAGGAACCGAGCAGAAATTAGCATTAGAAAAAGAACGTATCGCAATGCTCGGCAACAACCTGCCCGATGTTGCTATATATCAATTTATTATAGATTTACGAACTCATCAACTCAGATTATCTTATGTTAGTGGTTCATGGAAAACCATCACGGGCATTTCCTCTGATGTCGCAACTAGTAATATAAATACCGTATTAGCCTTAATTCATCCCGAAGACTTACCCTCTTTTATGGAAAAAATAGAAAACATAGAAAAGTCGTTGACAAAATTCTATGCCGAAATACGTCTTGTAATTGATGGTAAAATTCGTTGGGTAAGGCTCTCATCGCGTAACCGTCGCGAGAATATGTCCATAATTGCCGATGGTACATTGTTAGATATTACTCATTTTAAGGAGGCGGAGCGTTCTTTGAATTTAGAACGGAATCGTCTACAAACCTTAGGAGATAATATTCCTGATGGCTCTCTTTTCCAATGTGTTCGCGACACTCGTACATCTCAAATGCGTTTAACTTATGTCAGTTCTTCTTGGGAATCAGTTACAGGAATGTCGTCTGAGGTTGCTCTGACTAACTTTACTCAAGCATTTTCAGCAATTAATCCTGAATATATTCCTCTAATTATGCGTGCTACAGAAGAAAGTGCGGCAACAATGAGTGACTTTAACGTAGAATTTCGCGTAGCAGATAGGTGGAAACGTATAATTTCTCGCCCACGGCGCGAAGACGACATGATTATATGGGACGGAATTCTTTCAGATATAACAGCCTCAAAAGAAGCACATATTGCACTACAAGCCGAAAAAGAACGTTTAGAAACTCTTGGAAATAAATTTCCTAACGGTATCCTGCAACGTTTTGTTTACGACAAAAAAACAAAACAATATTATATGGAATATCTCAGCTCTCGCTGGGAAGAAATTACAGGACTTACACGCAGATCTGTTTCGGACGATATTACTCCATATTTCGATATAATGCATCCAGAAGATAGGCAGCCCGCAATGGCACATACAGAATTAAGCCGTAAAAATTTGAGCGATTTCGATATCGAATTACGAATTTTCAAAAATGGTGAAATACGCTGGCTTCACATTATTTCAAAACCTTACGAAACGAAAAACAAAGTGATTTGGGACGGAATTATGACCGATGTTACCGAACAAAAAAGCGCCGCAGCAGCATTAATCGAAAGCGAACAAAAACACCGTTTCATTTTGGATAATACGCAAGAACTTTTCAAAATTGTAGATTTTAATACACAAAAAATTACATTCGTTGGCGGACACGAAATTTACGGCTACGCACACGAAGAGATGATGCAACAAGATTTATATACTCTTTTCCAACCTGTTTCAGAACATCACCTCGCACAACAAATCGAAGATAAATCTGAAGATTATTATAACACTAAAGTTATTCAAAGTATAGTTTTTCGAGACCAATTACTACATAAGGATGGACACAAATTTTGGGTTGAATCGTCAATGCAATTGATACCAAACGAAGAGGGAAAACTTGCATATATTGTCAGTGTTGACCGAAATATCGATGATATCGTCAAAAAAGAGCTTGAATTGACAAAATATCGACAACATTTAGAAGAATTAGTTCAAGTTCGAACCGAAGAATTAAATGCTACCAACGAAGAACTTACTTCCACAAATGAAGAACTTACTTCCACCAACGAAGAACTACAATCAACCAACGAAGAATTAGAATCAACAAACGACGCACTCCTTGTATCAAACGAAAGATATATGGCTATAAGCGAAAATTTAGAAAAATTATTAGCCGAACTGACCGTTGCCAAAGTAAAAGCGGAAGAGGCTGACAATTTTAAATCTGTGTTCATCGCCAAAATGTCGCACGAAATGCGAACATCAATGAACGGTATTTTCGGATTCTTTTCATTACTACAATACGAAATTGACGCAACCGCAAGCCTCCAAGCAAATGACTATTTAAGAATTATTAGCAATAACTGCAATACATTACTCCAACTTTTAAACGACTTAATCGATATTTCAAAATTAGATGCCCACCAAATACAAATATTACCGCAAGAAATTGACTTAAACTTCCATTTGTTAGAATTAAACCAACTATATTCTCAAATGCTTACCGAAAGCGGAAAATCAGAATCCGTTCAACTTATACTCGACCAACCCTCCGCCAACGAAAAAATATTTGTAGACCCCGTCAGACTTACTCAAATAATGACAAACCTCGTCAGTAATGCCATCAAATTTACTGAAAAAGGAAGTATACATTTTGGGTACGAAAACTATGACGGCAACTTTTTGTTGTTCTACGTAAAAGATACGGGTACAGGCATAGAACAGAAATATACTGATATAATTTTCGATCAGTTTCAACAAGTTGATGAATTACGACACCTCAATTCGAGTGGCACAGGATTAGGACTCGCAATATGCAAAAACCTCGCCGAACTAATGGGCGGAAAAATTTGGGTAGAATCAGAACTTAACAAAGGAGCAGATTTCTTTTTTACGGTGAAAAAAAATAATAGTTGATGTTTACAAAGGTAGGTGTCTTTTTTTTATTCACTCATTGAACATCTCAATTCCTCCTTTTTCCCCAAGTGCAACTAAATCAATATCTTTTTTGTTTCTATCGCAAGGGGTGCAACAAATTACAAAAACAATTGTGCGTATAATTATAAAAATTTGTTGTTTTTTTTTCATAATTTTAAAATTAATTAATTTATTTTTACTCGCAATGTTCCTTAAACAAGCAATAGTCGCAATTCTTTTTGTTTTCGGTTTGTTTGAATGGTATTTCGGGTGAAACTATTTCTTCTATAAGATTTGTTAATAAAGCTACAAATTCATCTTTAACAAGATTATAGGTAATATTTTTTCCTTTATTTTTATCAGGTTTAATAACCAAGTCGGGAGCAAATTTTTTTCCATGCAAATTTCGAAGTGAAATTATACATGGTGCAATTTCTTTATCACTATTTGTTTGAGCAATAATATGCGCATAAATTAGAGTTTGAAAAACTGCTTTTATATCGCTATGTTTCATTGTATCAAATAAATCGCTAATATTTTTAATCTGTAATCCTGCTTTTCCTGTTTTATAGTCGATAATTCTCATTTTGTTATCTTTAAAATCAATACGGTCGATGTATCCGCCAATTTTGACAATCTGTCCGTTTGACAAACTCAAAGGCATTGAAACTTGTTTTTCCAAATCAATTAATATAAAAGGAGTATTTTGAATTTCAAGTTTCAATAATTTTTTAGTATATTTAAGCAATATTTCGTAAACTAAACTATTTTTTCCCTGTAAATCAATAAATGTATCAGACACTTGCGTAACAAAAGGGATATTTTTTTCGAAAACAACATTAATAGTTTTTCTTATTTCGTTTTCATTGGAAATCAAGAGATTAAGGTCAGAAGCAGTTACTTCTTTTCCAATAAATTTTCTATAAAGAGTTTCGATAATTTGATGGAACATATTTCCGAATGTACGTTGGTCGAGGTCTTCTGAAAGCATGTCGGGTTCTTTTATTTTAGCAATAAATTGAAAATAAAATTTTAATGGACACTCAATATATGTGCTTAATGCGCTTGGAGAAAATGATATATCTTTTGTTTCGTCACTGAAAGTGTTTGAATTAGCAAAAATAGGAACAATTTTATTTATTTTAGGACTTTGCAGAACATTTTCCATATTTATCTCGCCGGGATATTCGTAATATAGTTGTTGTAAAAAACGGCTTGGCTCGCCCTCGCCAGTTATAGTTTTGGTAGTTGAATATATAAGATGAACTTCGTCTGCACGATTAATTAACCTGTAAAAATTGTCGGTATTAATTTCGTCTCTATGTTCTATTGTAGGAAGTCCGTAGCCTTTTCGCAAATTTGATGGAATAAAAGAATCAGGAATTGAGGTTTTTGGGAAAACTCCTTCGTTCATACCGGGAATAATTATTTTGTCAAAATCTAACAAAATTGTTTCTTGCATTCCCATGATTTGTAGTCCTTTAACGGGCTCTCCACGAAACGAAATAGATGTTTGATCGGTCAAACGTTTAAAAAGAACCAACCAAGTATCTGGTGTTGGTTCAATTTTATGCTCTGATAGTGCGTCATTCAAACGATTAACTAATGCTAACATATTATAAACAAATTCACGCTCAAGTTTCAGGTTGATGTCGTTTGAAAGTGAAATCATGGCTAATTCTAATATTTTTTTCAGATAAATAGTTAGTTCCTCGCTTGTATTGACTTTTGAAACAATAAATTCTGTTTGTTCATCAAGTTGAAGTTTCTCTTTTTCAAAAAAGATTTGTTTTGATTTTATTAATTTTTCTATAAGGTATATGTTTTTGTTTTCCAATATTTTACCAATATATTGATGTCTCATCAAAGCAATTAATGTACGATGATAAAACCATGTTTTGCCTTCTTTTGTTGTACGCGCTGTTTTTTGAAAATTCAAAATATTTTCGATAAGTGTGTATGCGGGAGTCTGTTTAAGTGAATAACCAAGAGAAATATTTATACAATTAATGTCATCTGTTATCGAATCAATAACGGGGAACAGTAGATTTTCGTCTGCTAAAACTACGGCAATTTTTTCGGGATTATTTTGTGGAATTATTGTGTTATTCAATTTTGATGCTGCAACTTGTGCCATTGTCAGATCGTTTGGGGCTGAAGTAATTGTTATTAAAGGAAGTCTGTTTGGAGGCGGTGTCCATCCTTTTGGTGATGAAAATTCTGACGAAGCACCTTTTTCATTCAAAGATGATTTTCCTTTTATATACTCAAATGGCGGTGTAGGTGAAACTTTGAATTTAGATAATTGCAACGGCGACTGAAAATCCCCGAAAAATGATGCCTTCCCCTGTAAATTTAATATGTTAAAAAGTGTTCGTTCACAATTGTTCAATAAGTTAAAACCCGCAAAAACTACATGTTTATAAGGCATTTCTACAAACCTGTCGGCTTTAATTTTTTCTGCATAAATCCGATATATCATACCTTGATATGCTTCCCCTTTTTGAGATAACAACTCTTTGAATTGAGTATATAGTTCAAACATTTTATTCCATAATTTCAGAAAATCATCTTGATGTTTTGACAATTTATTAGGGTCAAAACTTTTCCAAAACATCTTAATTGCCTCAATTTGCTCAATAGAAAGATGTGAAAAATCATCATCAAGCATTTTATATTCTAAAAGATTGGTAAAGAGCATTTTAGCATCAGCCAAATAGTTGTCAATATCATTAAAATCGTTGAGTAAAGTTTCACCGAATGGAACAAAATCATCGATTGAAATATTAATTCCTGTTGTTTTACAATAGCACGAATGTAGCCTGAACAGTAGAGTAATATTGTCGCTTGCAAACATATCTGACAATTTTGAAAAAAAATCAGAGATGGTAAAAATTGGTGGCTCCCATATTGGTTTGTTAGTTTTTTCTTTTAAATATTTTTTAAAAAAGAGCCCTGCTCTGCGTCCGGGAAACACAAAACATATATCGCTAATTTGTTCAGAATAGATTTGCAAGTGATACTCAGCAAGTTTTTCTAAAAAATTGCCTTTTTCCACTCCCAAATTTTGATTCTCTTTTGTTGCTGTTGGAAAAGGTATTGTTGGTTGCCCAAATAAGCCTTTATTTTTTGCCATTGATAATTATTTTGAATTATTTATTAGAAAATGAAAATATCTTCTAACCTACATTATTCATATTGTTTATTTTAACGCAAAGGCGCAAAGTTAAGAACTCAAGGAACGCAAAAAATGTGGTTAAAAAAGAAAAATTGTGTCCTTTGTGAAACCCTTAATCACTAACCCCTAATCACTATTTTTGCCTCTATTGCGTTAAAAAAATTTGTGAATAATACAGGTTAAAAATATAAATCCCGTTTACCATCTTTTATTTTTTCAATATTTTCAATAATTTTTTGTTTAATTTTTTCGTCATCAATTTGGCACAAATTTTTATTAATTAATTCATAACCTTTTGATTTATCGTCTGTTGTTGCGTAATCTTCTAAATATTCTGCAAAAGTGAACATTGCATTTGGTTGACAAAAACGTTTAATAAAGCCCGGTACAGAAAATTCCATAAAATGTTCTCCCGTACGATTTAATCTGTAACATGCAGTACAAAAAGAGGGAATGTATTCTTTATCAACAAGATCGTTCATAACATCACTAAGCGGTCGAGCATCATGAATAGTAAATTGACCTAAATCAAGGTTCTGTTTATCTGATTTTCGGGTATATCCTTTGAGTTCGATATTTGTCCCTCCATCAATTTGGGACACTCCGAACTGCAACACTTCATCTCTAATGTATGCAGGTTCACGGGCAGTCAGTATCAACCCCGTATAAGGAACAGCCAAACGAAGTATTGCAACAAGTTTTGTAAAATCGCTGTCGCTAACTTCATAATTGTTATTTACTACAAATCCAGATGCCTCTTTAATTCTCGGAAATGAAATCGTATGCGGTCCAACGTTGTAAACGGCTTCAAAATGATTAACGTGCCGTATTAATCCCATAACTTCAAAACGCCAATCGTAAAGTCCCAGCAATGCGCCAATTCCCGTATCATCAATACCTGCTTCGTTTGCCCGATCAAGACCCGTCAAGCGCCAATCGTAATTTCGTTTTAATCCGCCTAAATGTACCTTATTATATGTTTCTCGATGATATGTTTCCTGAAAAATTTGATATGTTCCTATGCCTGATTCTTTTATAGTCTTAAAACCTTCTATATCAAAGGGTGCGGCGTTGATATTAACTCTACGGATTTCTCCATTTCCATTTTTAACGCCGTAAATAGTTTTTACGCAGTTTGCAATAAATTTGGGATTATATGTTGGGTGTTCACCAAAAACTAAAATAAGCCTTTTATGTCCATTGTTCTCAAGTTCTTTGACTTGTGCTATAAGTTCGGATTGAGATAGGGTAGTGCGTATCTGATTTTTGTTACCCGTTCTGAAACCGCAATATTGGCAATTATTTAAGCAATGATTTCCAATGTAGAGTGGCGCAAAAAGGACAATACGTTTTCCGTAAACGTTCTCTTTCAATGTTTTAGCACCTTGTTTTATTTCCCAAATTAGTTCTGGGTCGTTTGTATTAAGCAAAACGGCAGTCTCTTCAAGCGACAAACGATTTTTCTCTAACGATTTGGAAATTATTTCCCTTACTCGTTGCGGAGAAGGATTAATGGTCGTATTAAGAATTGTGAATATTTCGCCTTCATCAATAAAAGGTTGCATCGAAACATCTTCGATGCTATATTTTTGGGGGTTGTAATGAGTCATTGGCTTTAAAGGTTTCTATTTATGCAAATTAGCATTGATAATTATTAAAAATTTTAATACAAAAGTAGCAAAAATTTTTCAATTATTGACAAATTGATAAAAATTTTTCAGAATTTATAGATGAAAAGTAATAATTATTTATACAGAATCAGAACTTCTGACTTGTAACGAATCGATTGTCGGAATTTCACCATATCATATTTTGAGTTATTTCATTCCGTTTAGCTATGCTTTGTGTTTGTCTAAAAAGCGGTGCATTGAACTTATTGAAATGAATGTTTCCTTTTTCTGGAGATCCCCCGAGTTGCGCTTACGCTAACTCGGAGTTATCTACGTGGCACTCCTTGCGGAGTGCTGCTGCGTGGGATTAATGGAGATGGTGAGGTTTGATTTGTATAGGGGATCCCATTATCTATTAAGGTTGTTTAGTAGGAAAAATATGGTATAAAGGAGTTAATTAAAACTGTACGTTACATTAATAGGCAGGTGCAATTTTTTTATCTGTCAGTGATTACTTTTCCTTTTTGGTTTCGTTTCTTTTATTTCCATTTATTGAAAAAAGATGTTATTTTTGCAAAAATTTTTTGGAAATGAAAATCAATGTAAAAGTATGAAAATTAAGTAATTAGGTTTGAAATGAACAAATTTTGTGTAATTTTTGAAAAATATTTTCCGATAATTATTAGAGCGGAAGAGTTAAATAAAAAAGGAGTTTAAAACACAAATACCTTCTCAAGGAAGAACAACCATAAAAATCATGAACCGAGAAGAAGCCATACAAGATATGTTACCTTACTTTGAAACGAAGGCAGAAGTTGGGTTATTTTGGTATAATCCAACTGATGATGAACTTTTTGAAGTACATTCAATCCCAGTCACCTCTCTCAAAAAAGATGAGTTTACATTTCCCAAGCTTCATAAAGATATTTGGAGTAAATTGCATTATAGAGCACGGGATAGAAAGAAAAAAGGATTGTCTTATGAACCCGTTTATCTTGCAGATTATACTCGGGTGCCAAGAGGTAGAGTATTTTTTAAGAATGAAAAATTTTATGTTTTTGTTGGAAGTTGGATTACACCTAAAATCAAAAAGATGATTATCAAACTATTCAATCTTCAAAAATGCGAAGTGATAATTAAAATTGATAAACATTGGGAATTAGGACATGGATGGTCTTCGGAACAAGATATTTTAGATTTTGAATAGTTAAATTATGGGGGAGGCGTGGCTTGCCCTCGCACTTTAATTTTTGGTACCCTCGTCATTTTTATTCTATGCAACCGCAATGGTTGTCGCAAATTTGAGACAAAAAAACTAATTTTTACCTAATTCACCCAACAAAACAATTAGGTGTGAATAAGGTTAGTGGTTCGTGGTTAGTGGTTAGTTTCTAACAAATGAACCCCACTCACTCCATACATCCCACGCAGCAGCACTCGGTACGAGTGCAACGTAAATAACACCGGTAGGGGCGTACCCTTGCGGTCGCCCTAAAAGCGCAATTCGAGGTATCTCCTAACTTGCATTATTCCAAAGGAAAAGAAAATATCTTCTACCACAAAGGAACACAAAAATAACTGAAAACTCATATTACCTGACCTCCGAGGAAATCAAAATGTAACCTTTTTATGAAATATTTATCAACCTCAGTTTTCCACATTCCATTAGGAATGTGACGCTTGGTAGAAAATAATTTCAAAGCAAAAAAACGGTTGTTTGTATGGCTATTTTTCTACCAAGCGATGCATTCCTAACGGAATGCAAAAAACCAAAATGTAGGACATTTTGGTTTCCTCAGCAAAAATAGATTTTTCCTTATAAAATAACAAAAAAACGTTTATGAGGTAAGGAACTCTGAAACTATTAATGCGTTAAAAAAAAATAATATGAAAAATGAAAAAAAAATCATTTTTAAAAATTACACAATAGGGTAGGGGAGTAGTATGTTTTTAACCTCAAAAAATGCCGTTTACATTTGTAAAAAATGTTTTTTTGTACAATATATTATTCACAAAATTAATATGTTAGAGATTTTATTTAATTAATTACATGAGAAAAAAATGCACTTTTTTTGTAATATTAGAAATTTATTATTAAATAACATTTTTAAAGTATTATATTTATTTAATACCCAGAGTTTTAAAATAGATTATTTAAACTATTAATATATACAATATCTTAAATACCGATAGTAAACAAACATTTTTTTTTATAAATTTTTTATTTAACGAAAAAATCTGGTTTTGGATGAAATTATGAAACAGATTATTACTTAATATACAGATATTTGATATAATTTAGTTCAACTAATAATTCAATATAAAAACGAATAATTATATTAAAAAAAATTGAATTATTTATTCTGTTTACATTTGTAAACAGAATAAAATATATAAATTTTTTATAATTTATTTTTGTAAATAAAAAATTATTATCTTTGTAACCTGAAAAATAGAGGTTACATTTGTAACAATAACAATTATTATTTTGATTATTAATATTTTAAGTCATGTTTTTTCGATTACAACAATTATTAGACCAAATAAATCTTACTCCGTCGCGTTTTGCTCAATTAATTGGAGTTCAGCGGTCAGCGGTAAGTCACGTATTATCGGGACGAAATAATCCAAGTTTAGAATTTTTACGTAAAATTATTGAAAATTTCCCCGAAGTGGACAGTGAATGGCTTATTACAGGAGAAGGAAATATTTTAAAAGAAAATCTAACTCAATCACTTAATCCTCTAAATATTAAACAAAAAAATATTTTTGACGAATTTGAGGAGGAAAAAGATGAAGAGGATATAATTGAAGTAAAGGATGATAAAGTAAAAGACGAAGTAAAAATCGAAAATATAAATATCGAAGAAACAAATATCAAAGATAAAAAACAAGAGATAATAATTGAAGTTGATAATACTTTGAATATTGAAAAAGAGACTATTAGCAACAACAAAACCCAAGAAATAATCAAAAAAACAACAATAGAACGTATTGTGGTTCTCCAAGTTGATGGCACATTTAAAGATTATTTACCTGAAAGAGTAGGGTAGTTGACTTAAAACATTTCATAAAAGAACACTGCGCATTATGAATATTTAAGTAGAGTAGGGCAGGGATGAGTTTCATGATATACAAGCATTCCACGTATATCTGGGTATCGTTGTATATGCGACCCTTGCGGTCGCACAAATACCATCCCGTATAGAATTGTAGGGGCGAGGCTTGCCCTCGCCTGTTTTATTCTACGCAATCCTATTCGTTGTATTTTATTTAGGCAACCGCAAGGGTTGCCCCCTACAATGACTATCTCCATATCATTCAGGGCAACCGCAAGGGTTGCCCATACAGATGTCGTAAAACGAAACGATATATTTGATTTATAAATAATGCAGGCAAAAATTAAAAAAAAAACTTTGTTTTTCATATATTTCAAAAATTTTTCCTATTTTTGTACTTCCTTTTCATAGACGATTTTTGGTAGAAGGTGAAATGGAAAGACATTTTGGAAAAC
>Ga0099364_10002565_pt1 | contig 28867 bp, 23 predicted proteins | sample TergutTh196P3_FD_73070 | JGI IMG/M metagenome (GOLD analysis project Ga0099364, IMG submission 73070) | Microcerotermes parvus P3 segment gut microbial communities from Pointe-Noire, Republic of the Congo - Th196 P3 | ecosystem: Host-associated > Arthropoda: Insects > Digestive system > Gut ...
ACATCATCGAGGACGACCGAGTTCAGGTTGAGCAGCAGCCTTCGGACGTGGCTTTGGGGTAAGTTTCCTGCATCCGAGTGATAGCTCCGAGCGTGATACAGCCGTGTGATGGCACTCTTGAAAACATCATCCCTCTGTCGTTTTCGTTGTTTATTTTAGTCAACCAAAAAACACACTAAATATCCAAAAGTTATAATGGTTATGAACCCCGCCTTAGCCTGTTTATGGTTAGGGCGGGGTTGTGTGTGTTTAACAGCAAATTTGGTTTGGAGGTCGAGTTTACGGGCATCACTCGTGAACAGGCGGCGAATGCTGCAAGGGTCGGCTCTCCCGGTTGTACCCTCGGCCAATTCCAGCGGCGGGCGATAGGGGCGCAAATATTGCTTTTCTTCCGCCATGCGCCCCACTTTCGTTCATCTTCAAGAGCTGGTTTTGTGACCCCCCTGCATCGGTTGAGCGCGGTCTTATTTGAAAATTACCTCACTTATATGGCTTCGGGGCTTTTTAAGTGTCGGAGCCTTCCATGCGACCAGGTTCTTCATGTCCTCAGGCAGTGTGATGATTGTATCTGCCTTGGCATATATGAGGTCGCCGGGGTTTATGGTTATCTCTTTCTTTTTTGTTTCATTTATTTCCATGTTCTCTGCCAGCCACTCACCATCGGTCATCATCAGCCTTCCCTCGCTTCCGGCAAATATCATGTGGCCTTTTTTAAGCGCTATTGTGGTTATTCCCTTTTTAGTTTTAGCTGTGACTTTGGGTGCTTTGGGAATTCCCTTGATGCCCGCGTTTGCGATATGCGAAAGGATTCTTTTGGATTTGCTTGCGGCTGTGTAGGTTTTGACATCATCTGCCCCAGTGTGTTCCTTGGGTTCCAGCCTGACAAAATACCAGTGATCCGCTGTTTTGTCTTTGTCTTCAACTGGGTACCCCTCGCAAGCTTTGCTATTCGGGGCATCTGAGCAAGCACCCTCATGATCACAATCCCAGTACCAGCCATAACCAAAAATGCCAACGGATTTTTTGTTGCCGGGATCGGAAACACCAATCTGAATATCCCTGCTTTCCTGAGGGGATAACGCGTTCTTGCCGTCTTTTCTCACAGCCCGCCATTTCCCTGCCGTTTTGCCCGACCAGTCAGCGGTATAGGAGTAATTCACCATGATTTTTGGGAATTTCGGGCGTTTGTTGATTGTTGGGAAGCCATAGACCGCCGCATCGCTGGGTATTCCCTGTATTCCATCAACGCTTTGAGCCGCCGCGAGCTTTTTATTATACGGCTTATCAGACAGGAGAAGGTTAAGGTCTTTATTTAAAAGTTTGGCAAAGTTGTTCTTTGTTCTGGTTGGATTACCTGGAATGGTATTGGAGTTAAATGGGTTTTTTGGATGGGCCAGAGCCTGGTGTTCAGGCTTGATATTCACCCACTTTTTACCGCCGTCCTTGCTGTATGCCGCAACAGTGTAAAGCTCGGTTTTCGGGAAAGCAATATCCTCGCTGTCAAGCCAGATTCTAAGCCCATCAAGGGGTTTGTCGGGGTCTAGTATAAAGGCTGATCTCTCGTTTTCATCTGAGTCGCCTCCGCCGGCAAGGGCATACGCCTGCGGCTGGAGCGTCAGCTTATTTGGTACCATCCAATCACCGTTACGGTCTTTCAGCACAGCATACAGTGTCATATCGCCCTTAATGGTATCTTTCTCAAAGTCCCATGAGCCGTAATAATCCGGATGCCCTTCATACCACCCTGCAAATTCCACGTTAGGAGAAATATACGCCCGGGGATCGCCTGGGTTTACAACTAGGTCGCCGTAGTAAAGTGTTTGATCTTCAAGGGCTTTCTTATCCCGGACTGACCCGGTTAGCACAGAAGTGTCAAAAGTCACCGTATATGGTCCGATAGGTGCGACCAGTGCAATAAATTTGTTTTCCCCTTCAGTCAAGGTATGAGGCAGTGGAGTTTGAATGTTCACCAAGGCATAGCCCTCCGGAAGATAAAAGTCAACTGCATCCTCCACTATATTTCCGCCCAAAATATCACCAACGAAGCCATCTCGATTGAGCATCGACGTAGCAATTACCTCGCTGCTTGAATCTTTGTATTCAATATACCATGTTGCCGGTTTGGGCGGCACAGGCGTGGGTATTGGCGTGGATGGGGTCGGCGTGGGCGTTGGTGTGGCTGTTGGTGTTGGCGTGGGCGTTTCACCACCATCAGCATCCAGGTAAATAGGCACCGTAGAATAAATCCTGTATGATGATGCTGCATTTGAAAAGCTTCCGGCATAATAGCGGGTTCCGGAGGTGGTTTGGTTGAGCCTCCAGTGATTGTTCCTGTTCTCGTCATCGGCAATGCGAGTACCTGACGAATTATACAATGCGGGGTCGTTATTTCCCGATGCAATGCTTTCACTCCAGATAATTCCGCTTCCTGATGTGTAAAATGAGGCACGGTTGTGGTTTAAGTTACCGGCAACATTGGAAATATCTACAAAATATACATCAGGAAGTCTTATATTTATGGTGTTCGAGGTATAAGTGGCTGTAAAGCCAAGCGCACTTGCCATATCCCTCACATCAAAATAATGAGTCCATTCAGAGGTATTATCCCCTGGAATTACAATATATCTCTGTCCATTCCCTGTACCGGTAGGATGACTCATGGCATTATTTGATGAACCGTTAATTATTATGGTGTTCTGTGGTGAGGTGAAGCTTGAATAAGTACCTCGGTTTTTCAACGGCTCATAATAGCCGTCATATGTTCCAGGCTGGGTTGCATGACCCTTATTATCATACCAATCCACACTGAAGCGTTTTGCCCCTGCCGCGGCAATGCGTTCAAACGCCTCCGCAACATCGCGCATTCTCACAAAGGGATTGTCACCGAGATTATGAATATTCGGCTCAACCGTATAGTCTGTGCCGTTTGCTTTGACCACTATGCGGACTGTTCGCTCTCCATTGGCTGCACTTGCCTGAGGTAATAGGCCTGACGGAATCAGGGCAAGCGCCATTATCAGCGCGAGGGTGAGGGCGACAGCCCTGCGGGTGTGGTGTTTTTGTTTTGTAAACATAATGTTTCCTCCTAAATAATTTCTTAGTGTTGATTGTTTATATTAAAACGCAAAGCAGGCGGCTGACCCTCCTCAGATTGGAAGGTCAGCCGCCTTTATAGGTCGTTTATTTTTCTCAGCGTAGCACAAACGGACAAGATGATGTCTTGTCTTGTCTTGTCTTGTCTTGTCTTGTCTGAACAATTCTAGCACAGCCCGGCATATTTGTCAACCCTTTCACTGCAATTTTTCGCGGTTTTTTTCCTATCCCGGAAGAGTATAACAGAGTGCGGCTGGCGTGTCAAGAAAAATTTTTTTTGCTTTTGGCCTTTACTTGTGATATACTGCCCTCGTACTCAAAAAAACTCTATTTTAGTAAAAGGAGATGAGCTAATGTCATTAGTTACCACAACCGAGATGTTCAAGAAAGCTTACCAGGGAGGGTATGCCATAGGGGCTTTCAACGTTAACAACATGGAAATCATTCAAGGGATTACAGAGGCGGCAATGGAGGAAAAAGCCCCACTGATTTTGCAGGTATCTGCCGGGGCGCGCAAATATGCCAAGCATGTGTATTTGATGAAGCTGATTGAGGCCGCTGTTGAAGACACCGGACTGCCGATTGCCGTGCATCTGGATCATGGTGATGATTTTGAAATTTGCAAGAGCTGTATAGACGGCGGATTCACATCAGTTATGATAGACGGCAGCAAGCATTCCTTCCAGGATAACATAGCACTGACAAAAAAAGTTGTCGATTACGCTCACGCCAAGTCCGTTACCGTTGAGGGCGAGCTTGGAAAATTAGCAGGCATTGAGGACGATGTAAACGTATCGGATGCAGATGCTCAGTTTACCGATCCTTCTGAGGTAGAGGAATTTGTGGAGAAAACGGGAGTTGACTCACTGGCTATTGCCATAGGGACCAGCCATGGGGCATACAAATTCAAGCCGGGGCAGAAGCCCCAGCTGCGCTTCGACATTCTGGAGGATATACAGCGCCGATTGCCTGGCTTCCCAATTGTGCTTCACGGAGCTTCATCGGTTGTACCGGAATTTGTGCAAAAGGTCAACCAGTACGGAGGCAAAATGCCGGATGCTGTCGGCATACCGGAAGAAATGCTCCGTCAAGCCGCCGGTCTGGCTGTTTGCAAAATTAACATAGATTCCGATCTGCGCCTTGCCATGACAGCATCGGTAAGAGAACATTTCGCCCAGAATCCCGGGCACTTCGACCCCCGGCAGTATCTTTCCCCGGCACGTGCCGCCATCAAAGCCATGGTCAAGCGCAAGCTTGTTAATGTTTTAGGCTGCTCCGGAAAGGCGTAACAGGACCCCCATCCCCGCTGTTTATGAAACGGCGGGGATGGGGACTGTTTTATGCCAGCGGCTGATCCAGAGTTCTGGCGTATTGCTTCCTAAATGCCGCAAATGTTCCATTTTCAATCTCCCGGCGAATTTCCAACAGTAAATTATTATAAAACCACAGATTATGCATCACGCTCAGCCGAAGGGCTAAGAGTTCCCCGGCTTTGAACAGATGCCGTAGGTATGCGCGCGAAAAATTCCGGCAAACCGGACACCGGCAGAGCGGATCTATGGGGGCAGAGTCCTCTTTGTACCGCTCGTTTTTTATATTTATACGGCCATTCCAGGTAAACATATTTCCGTGGCGTGCATTGCGGGCGGGCAATACGCAATCAAAAAAATCAATACCCCTGGCAACGCTTTCAATGATGTTGCCGGGAGTTCCCACACCCATGAGATAGCGCGGCTTGTCCCGGGGCATAAGTGCCGTAACAGCATCTAATATGTGATACATAACCGGGGCTTCCTCACCTACAGCCAGTCCGCCTATGGCGTATCCCGGAAGCTCCAGCTCTGCTATGGTTTTCATATGCTCTATGCGGATGCCGTCTATTACTCCGCCCTGATTGATGCCCCAGAGGTCCTGCTCCGGGCTAATGCCGCGGCTTCGGTTTTCATTCCAGCGCGCGGCACAGCGACACAGCCAGCGCGCAGTGCGTTCCGATGATGCCTTTACGTATTCACAAGGGGCGGGATTTCCCACGCATTCATCGAATGCCATTGCAATATCCGACCCTAAGGCAGCCTGAATATCTATTGAATCCTCAGGACTCATAAAAATTCTGGCACCGTCAATGTGAGAGGAGAAGAGTACTCCTTCTTCGCTAATTTTCCGTAGCCGGGCTAATGAAAAAACCTGGAAGCCGCCAGAATCCGTTAGAACAGGCCCATTCCAGGACATAAAACGATGAATCCCGCCCTGTCCCCTTACTGTGGACTCACCCGGACGCAGATGCAAATGATAGGTGTTGGAAAGCTGTACCTGACAGCCGATTTCCTTCAGGTCAGCCCCCGAAAGGCCGCCTTTAACAGCCGCCTGTGTGCCTACATTCATAAAAACCGGGGTTTCAATTGCCCCATGAATGGTTTGATAACGCCCCATGCGGGCATCTGCATCTGTTTTTAACAACGTAAACAATTAAAGATCCTATCCTCTACTCCATAATTACCGTTAAAAAACGAGACCTGCCGCCAACGGCACGCTGGGCGTGAGGGCGGGCAGGGTTGAAGTAGACGCAATCACCCTCTCCAAGGGCAATTGCCTTACCGTCAAATAAAACCTCCATATTGCCCTCTAAGCAAAAGTTAAACTCCTGCCCCGAATGCGTGAACGGCGCGGGAGTATCCTCGCTCGGCTCCATAGTAACTAAAAGCGGCTCCATCATCCGATTTTTATAGGTGTATGCCAAGGATTGAAAGGTGTAGCCCGGATAACGGTCAACTGCCTGACCATGACCCCTCCTGACAAGACAGTAGCTATTCAAATGAGGCGACTGCCCGGTTAAAAGCTCCCCCAGGTCTACATTCAGCAAATGTGAGACACGGAAAAGCACATTGATAGGAATATCATGCCCGGTCTCTTCATAACCTGCGTACACCGCGTAGTCAAGTTCCAATTTTTTCGCCATTTCCTCCTTGGAAAACCCACAGATCTCGCGTAATTCTCTAATACGCTCTGCTATTTTCAAAATTTCTTCCATTTCCATGATCACCTCTCGTTTTCGAGGAATTCCTCCTTGTCTCTATATCCAAAAGAGCGGGATTCGCCGTTCATCTCGACTATTGACATATAGCCATTGAAGTACGCACTATCATACTTATGCGGAACAACCAGGCCATTTTCGTCTACTATGCCCCATTTGCCGTCTATCTTGACTGCCGCCAAGCCCTCAATGAAATATACTGCATCGTCATAATCGTGTGGAACAATCTCATTGCCCTTCATATCGGTAATTTTCCATTTGCCGTTTACCTTAACCGCCGCTAAATCACCGCCGAAATATTCTATGCCATCGTACTCAAACGGAAGAACCACGGTGCCGTTTTCGTTGATTAACCCCCATTTGCCATTCACCTTAAGCTTCCCAAAGTCATCGGACTTAGAGTAAGCAAGTGGGCATTCCTTGCCGCTCTTGTCAATAAAATGCCTCGTAAATTGGGATGGCCTGTTTCCACCATCGCCTGCCATATTCGCCCCGCCGCCGCGAGGGCGATAATGTGGATTAGGCTTTGATGCAAATGCCCCCAGCTCTGAAGCCTTCGATATGCTGTTATAAATAGCAGGCATAACTTCATTCCCATCTTTGTCAATAAGACCCCAAAGAAAATCAGCTGCCGCCTCCTTAACACTCAGCAGATCCCCCAAAAAGGGTTCTATGTCACCATACTTAAACGGTATAATCTCATTGCCGCTTTCATCAAAAAGGGCCTTTCGCGTATACACCGTCCAGGGGCTAAGTTCAGAAGCCTTTACCAAATCATCGGCGAGGGGTTCTATTTTTTCATACTCGCACGGCAGAATTTCTTTACCGTTTTCATCGAAAAGAGCCCAAGCAGGACAAGTATCCCTAAAGCCGAAAAGATCGTTAACAAGCATTATTTCTTTTGATGCCATGACCAAGCCATCAGCAAAAGGCTCTATTTTGTCATACTCGCATGGCAACACCTTCTTGCCACTCCTGGTAACGAGGCCAAATTTACCATCTTTTTTGACCTTTGTCAAGTCCTCGGTAAAGGGAAACTCTGCATCATAGCAACCCGATAATATACACGTCAATAGCAACATTATAATAGTACAACGCTTAACTTCCTTCAAGCATCAACACCCCTTACAAAAACCCATGAAAACACAATGCCCGCCCACCGTTTCTGCGGACGAGTATTGTGTTTTTCTATTTTTTATTGAATATCTTAAAGATTGACTCAAACGGATCCTCTTCACTCTCTTGATCCGGGGTTTCATTGGCAACAGGGGGGAAAGGACTAGGCTCTTCGACTGAATTATCCGCTGCCGGCTTGACTTGGCTGTCATTCCCCTGTGCTGTGAAGAAGGAGGACTGTTCAGCATTTCCCTTTGGGGTCTCCTCAAACCCGGTGGCAATGACAATAACCCGCATTTCATCCTGCATACTCTCATCAATAGCGGCACCAAAGATGATGTTTGCGTCATGGTGCACCGCACCCTTGACTAAATTAGACGCCAACTCAACCTCGTCCAAACTCATTTCATGGTCGCCGGTAATATTGATAATAACACCCCTTGCACCATTGATAGTGGTTTCAAGCAATGGACTTTTGATCGCCTGTGTACTCGACTCCTCTGCTTTGGATATCCCTGAAGATTGACCAACCCCGATGTGAGCATATCCCGCATCCTTCATAACGGCAGAAACATCGGCAAAGTCCAAGTTAATGAGCTGCGCCGAGTTAATCAGGTCGGAAATAGACTGTACCGCTTGTTTAAGTACATCATCGGCAATTTTGAAGCCATTGGCAAAAGAGATGCGTTCGGTGGAAACAAGCTTAAGTCGCTCATTTGGTATAATAATGAGTGAATCTACCTTGCCGCGAAGTTCTTCAATCCCGCTTTCCGCCTGGCGCATACGATGAGGTCCCTCAAAATGGAATGGCTTTGTCACAATCCCGATAGTAAGAACACCCATTTCACGCGCTATGTCGGCTACGATTGGCGCGGCCCCGGTACCCGTCCCGCCGCCCATCCCCGCCGAGATGAACACCATGTCGGTGCCTTCCAACAGCTTAGCCATCTCCTGACGGCTTTCCTCCATAGATTTGCGCCCAATTTCTGGATTGGAGCCGGCACCTTTCCCAGATGTCTGTTTTTCCCCTATTTGGAATTTATGTGTGGCCTGAATTTTTGTCAGTGCCTGACGGTCGGTATTAACAGCCACCATCTCGGCACTAGTAATCCCCGCCTCCATGAGGCGGTTGACAACGTTATTGCCGCCGCCGCCAATGCCTACTACCTTAATATTTACAACGCTTTCTGTAGTATCTTCCATAACGAATGCCATATCTCTTACCCCCAAAATCATTTGTAACACACATTCTATCTTTTATCGTTCTTTTTGTCAAGTAATATTTTTCGATTTGTTTACATAACCTCTGCTTGCCCCGCGATTTGAACCCGCACAGATTCTTATTCCGGCGTAAACTCTACTCTCTCCCTTTCGTTAGCCCCTGATAAATCAAGCTTTCCTTTTGCGCCGGGGAGTTGTTCATCAAGTCTCTCAATTGCCGCAATCATAAACTCTATTTTGTGGTCAAGCCGCTCAGGAAAGCCTAATTCTATGTCAAATCTATTCTGATACCTGAAGGCAATGCTTGATACAAGGCTAACGTCTATCATTGCAATCTCACCCATAGCACCCAGGTTGTTCAGGAGGCCTATAAGCTCCAGCAGGAGCTCTTTTTTGCGTACATCTTTTTTTTCTAAATGGATGCTTGTCCCCAACACTGCCTCCTGCAGGTCTATGCCCTTGATTAAACAGGCCTCCGGTCTGGGAGAAAGGGGTACCGATTCAAGGAGCACCCCCCTTTCGCTAATCAGCCAGTAGGCACCTTGGTATTCTATCATGCCTAACGCCTCTGCCTGTGTAACCATCACCGAAACGGTGCCTGGCAGATCCCTTTTGATTCGCAAGCTTTCAATGTATGGGTACTTTGCCATCAGATTACGCGCTGCCATGGTCTTGTTAATTAAAAAAATATTGTCATCAATAGCAAAGCCCATATTTTTTTCAACCTCAGCCGCATCATAGGAAGTCAGACCATCAATCCGAATCGTCTTGATCTTAAAAAATAAGCTCGATGACAAGTAAAATATAACCACCAAGGCAATCGGAATTGAAATAAATAAAAAAACCGGTCTTCGATTTTTTTTTCGGTGTCGAGCCATCGCCTTCTCCTTACATTAAACAACTCTTTCAATGCGTGCCCCCAAAGAACGGAGGTTCTCTTCAAATTTGTCATATCCTCTGTCAATATGATTTAGCCCAGAAATAATCGTTTCGCCTTTAGCTCCAAGTGCCGCTACCGCTAAAGCCGCCCCGCCTCGCAAATCAGTTGCCCCTACGTGTGTACCGTACAATTTGGGGACGCCGCAGATCACTGCCACATGGCCCTCTACCTGTATGTCAGCCCCCATGCGTACAAGCTCCCCCGCGTGGCGAAATCGTGACTCAAAAATATTTTCCACAAACACAGTCGTACCTTTGGCAAGTGCCGCTGCTGCCATAATGGGGGCCTGTGCATCCGTGGGAAAACCCGGGTATGGCATTGTGCGTATGGAACTCATAGATTTCAGTTGTCCATCCCTGATAATATGAACAGTATCAGCACCCGCATCAATTTCGCACCCTGCCTCCGCTAAAACAGAAAGCACCGGGGAAAGATGTTCGGGGTTGAGATCTTCTACCCATACCTCCCCGCCCGCTGCCGCCACTGCAGAAAGATATGTGGCGGCCACAATCCTATCCGGCATTACTCTGTGCTGAACCGGTCGGAATGAATCTGTACCATGTATAAAAATGTCGGAGCTTCCTGCCCCCCGGATGCTACAGCCCATAGAATTTAAAAAGCACGCCAAATCCTCAATTTCCGGCTCACGCGCCGCATTGCATACACGAGTTGTAGCAGGTATGCCGCAGGCATACAGCATGATGTTTTCTGTAGCTCCCACACTTGGGAAGCTAAGATGAATTTCCGTATCATGGACTTTTTTTGCAGAACAAATCAGATTGCCGTTTTGCTCGGTTATTTCAATCCCTAATTGCCGTAAAGACGAAAGGTGCAAATCTATTGGTCTGGGACCCAGCTCACAGCCTCCTGGATAACTCATAACCGCCTGACCTGTCTTTGCCAATATCGCCCCTAAAAAAACTACCGAGGAGCGCAATTCTCGCATAAGCCGCTCCGGTACCTCACAGCAACTAGTTTTGCCCGGTTCAATCGTAACAACTCCATCCTGGTAATGCGCCCGCCGACCTAAGCGGCGCAATATACGCAGGGTCGATTTTACATCCGAAAGCTCGGGGCAGTTGCGTATAACACTTTGGCCATCGCACAAAATTGTTGCCGCCAAGATTGGAAGCACACTGTTTTTTGATCCATGCACACCCACCCTTCCTTGAAGCGGAACGCTTCCCTTGATGGATAATACGCTCATACAATCCCCTCCGCCCGGTCTATTCCGGCAGTTGATAAACACAGCTTATCTTATGCCGCCAGGGTCAAGAGGGTTACAAACGAACTCCCATTAATTAAGGCTTTTGCCTGCTTCATACAATAATCTTTGTATCCGCTGTGCCGAATCTGGGAATGCGGATTTCTCCAGGGCCAATTTCATTCTATCAAGCTTTTTGGTGTTTTGCAACAGGGAATCTGTCAATTCATAAAGCTTCTGAACATTCAACGCTGACTCAGCACACATCTCTGCCCCACCCTGTGCCGAAAAGACTTTGGCATTGGCATTTTGATGGTCATTTGCCACATTAGCACTGGGAATTAAAACTGCCGGTCGGCCGGTTGCCGCAAGCTCTGCCAGCGTAGAAGCACCTGCCCGGCAAATAACCAGATCGGCAGATGCCATAACCTGAGGCATATTGTGCAGATATTCTTCTATGCGCAACCCATGTATACCGTCCAGCCCCAAATCTGCAGCCCGTTTGCGTATATCCCCATACGCTTTGCTGCCGGTTACATGGATATGCTGCCATGCATCGGTTTTTTTTAGTTGCTCCATCACACCTAAAATGAGGGTATTCATATCCCTGGCACCCTGCGAGCCAAAAAAGCTTACAACTAAAGGCCTGTTATCCAGCCGTAGCTCCTGCCTCGCCTGCAATCTGGAAGCGGAGAAAAAATCACCGCGTACAGGAGTTCCGACTACCTCTGTCTTCTCTTTCTGGGAATACGAGTCCCGGCAAGCCTCCATTCCCACCAAAATCTTATGGGCGTGTTTTGCAAGCATTTTTGTTGTAACACCCGGAAGTGCATTGGATTCATGCACCAGCACAGGCACACCCAGCTGCGCTGCCGCCCGCAAGGGAGGGTAACTGGCGTATCCTCCGGTCCCTAACGCCGCATGAGGCGAGAATCTCCTGACAATTCCACGCGCTTTGCGCAAAGCTCCCGCCATTTTAACCAAAACGCCTATATTACGGATGATAGCACGGAGCGACAGCGAGTGAGCCAGTGAGTGTATTTCTGCAAACTCAATAGCAAACCCTGCCTTGCAAACAAGCGTTCTTTCAAGACCATGGGGTGTACCGACAAATAACACCTCATGTCCATCCGACCTCAAAAGCTCGGCTACAGCCAGAGCCGGATTGATGTGCCCTCCACTGCCTCCGCAAGCCAGCAAAAACCTCATACAATCACCCCCACAGTCAATCGCCCGCAATCCCGGGCTTGATTTCCCTTGATACAGACAATATAACCCCCATCTGTGCCATCAAAAGCACTAGCGATGAGCCTCCGTAACTAAAAAATGGCATAGAAATGCCGGTTACCGGTATCAGATTAGTTACCACAGCTACATTCAAAAACGTCTGCACAGCAAGCAGCGAGGTAATCCCCGAACAGAGAAGCATGCCGAAACGGTCGTGGCTAGAATGTATGGCGATCCAATAACCACGGATGATAAGCAACATAAATAGCATAAGGACAACTCCCGCCCCGACTAAACCCAATTCCTCGCAGACAATGGAGAAAACAAAGTCGTTTTGAGGCTCGGGAAGATACAAATGCTTTTGCCGCGACTGTCCTAGCCCCACACCGAATGGCCCTCCCGATCCAATAGCATATAACGACTGTACAGTCTGCCAGCCATCACCCTGCATGTCGGAAAAAGGGTCTTTCCAAATATCAAGACGCGCCTTAGCATAGTTAGTCTGAGTAATGATGAGGTAAAGCAAAGAGACGGCCATTCCGCCAACCGCAACAATCCATCTGGTAGCAATGCCCCCCACAAACATCATAACCGCACCTATCGCAATAATAATAACCGTCCCCGAAAAATGAGGCTCTAAAATTATAAGCCCTACCACAAGAGCCAAAATACCAATATATTTCCATATACCCTTCACTGCGGGGAGGAGCTTTTTATGAGTCAGACCCTCAGGATCCATGGAAATCATCTGAGCAAACAACAAAATTACGGCAACCTTCGCAACCTCCGAGGGCTGTAGATTAAAAAAACCGAAATTGATCCAACGTTTGGCGCCTGCCGCATCGGATCCTATGAACAAAACAACTACCAGCAACGCCAGTGCCACAAGCATGACTGGAATGGCAAACAACCTGAAATAGTGATGGTTCATTTTTGAAATCGCCAGCATTATGCATACTCCCAGGAGCGCATACACACTTTGGCGCGTTACAAAAAAAGCCGGACCCAGGTCGGGGTCGTCAGCTCCGGTGGCATAGCTTGCTGAAAACATCATAACCAAGCCTATGGAGCAGAGCAAAATAACCAGCAGCATAAAGGGTATATCCATAGGTCCCCTCACAGGACGCTCCAGCTCCTTTTTTGCTTTTTTCAGATCAATTATTTGAATATTTTCATCCTGGGACATTTCCAACACCGCCTTAGCCTTTATTAAAATTTCAGCTTATCTCTGATAGATTGATTTGTGACAGAACCCTCATCAAAATGTTAACAAAAAATGTTGCACACAACAATGCGGTTATCCCTGCCGCTGCAAACACAATTTTCTTTTCGCCCCACCCGGACTTTTCAAGGTGGTGATGAAACGGTGCCATTTTGAATAGCCTTTTGCCCTTGGTTTTTTTGAAATAAAACACCTGAATCATCACGGAGAGCATTTCAACAATAAAGACTAACCCAACAAGCATAAGAACTAACGGATCGGATGAAACAAACGCTATTCCGCACAGCAACCCACCGATAAACAAGGACCCCGTATCCCCCATAAACACCTTAGCCGGATGAAAATTAAAAATCAAAAAGGCAATCATGCCACCCGCCAAGGCACCGCTAATAATACTCGTTTCCATATAGGGATCTGTGTACCACCACATAGCAAAAAGCGCGATAGGAAGAGTCACCCCTGCACACAGGCCGTCAATACCATCTGTAAGATTAACTGCGTTTATAAACCCTGCCATAACTAATATTCCCGCAAATATGTAGACAAGCCAGGGGATGTAGATGGATGTGTGGATAAAAGGAATATATATACTTTCACTTATTACCTCTATGTAACGCAAATACGCCAAAAATGCCGCAGATGCTGCCATTTGCAACAAGAGTTTTTCCATAGCCTTGAGGCCTTTATTTTCCTTTTTTCTGATTTTAGACAAGTCGTCAGTTAAGCCAATCAGCCCGAAAATCCACGCGATTCCCAGAACGGCAAATACAACGCCCAGGTCATACTCGCCGGAAAGGTATATGTCAACCGGGAACCAACTGTACTGAAAGCCATACCAATCCACCTCAAAAAGCGCAGCCGCTATTGCCGCAAGTGTAATGCCTATCATAAAGATAAGCCCCCCCACGGTCGGCGTGCCTTGCTTAGATTGATGCCAGCTCGGGCCATCCTCTAAAATTTCCTGTCCCAATTTAAGCCTGCGCAAAAGAGGTATGGCTAAAAAAGCCATCCCCACGCTTACAGCAAAAGAAATTCCCGCCGCAACCAGGCTTCCCATTGATGTTTCTAAAAATTCCCCGGTCATTTCCACGATAAGTTCCCACATAGACATAGTAAATCCCTCCATTATCTGTTGCACTCGGCCTTAACTCTTTATTCCAAAATATTCTGCTACGATTTCCCGCTCGTCAAAGTGAAGCTTTTGCCCATTGATCTCTGTATAATCCTCGTGACCTTTGCCGCACAGTATAAGCACATCATCGGTCTGAGCTATTCTCAGGGCTTCAAATATGGCCTCCTTCCGGTCAGGATATACAATCGGCTCACCTGTCATGCCCTTCAGGATATCTTCAATGATTTGCATTGGCGGTTCTGTGCGGGGATTATCGCTTGTAACAATAGCAATATCCGGCAAGCTTGACACCGCCTGTCCCATCAGGGGGCGTTTCGCTCTGTCCCTATCGCCTCCGCAGCCGAACAGGGCGATTAATCGCCCCTTACAGGCCTGTTTGGCAGTGAGCAGTACGTTTTTTAGGGCATCCGGTGTGTGGGCATAGTCAATCAGTACTGTAAAATCAGCCGGTACCGGCACCCTCTCCATTCTCCCCTTAACCGGCTTCAGCTCACCCATAGCTTGGGCTATCTGTTCAAGCGTCAACTCGCAAGCCAGGCAAATGCCAATAGCAGCTAGAGCGTTTTGCACAGAGAACAACCCTGGTGTCGCCCACCTGACAGGCGCATTCCGGCCAGAATAGATTGCTGTAAATTCCACGGCATCCGGCAAGCAGTTAATGTCTCCCGCAGTTAACTCCGCAATCTCATTCCGAACAGCATACCTGATAACCCTTCCGGCATTTGTAGTGCCTAAGATTCTGCGGCCCCACTCATCGCCTGTGTTGATTACAGCCCAATCAGTTTGGAAAAACAGCTTGCGCTTGGCAACAAAGTAATCCTCCATACTGCTATGGTAATCCAAATGATCCTGCTGCAAATTGGTAAAGACCGCCGTATGATACCGAATTCCATCTACCCGGTTTTGAACCAGGGCGTGACTTGATACCTCCATAACACAATATTCACACCCCTGATCAACCATATCCCTGAGCGTTTGGTGTAAAGTAATTGCATCGGGGGTGGTGCGTTCGCTTACAATAGTTCCGATAATTCCCGACTTATGTCCCACATGCTCCAAAATGCCGTGAATCATGTATGCCACGCTGGTTTTGCCATTGGTTCCGGTCACTCCGATCATACGGAGCTTTTTAGCAGGATAGCCAAAGAAGCAAGCTGCTAGCCGTGCCAGTGCCTCTCTGGCATCCGGTACTACAATATGCGGGATAGCGCAGGTCAGCTTTTCCTCCGACACAATTAAAATTGCACCCCTGGAAAGAGCCTGATTAACATAGTCGTGGCCGTCCAGCTTGGCACCGCGTACCGCAACAAAGACATCTCCCGCTCTAACAATCCTGGAGTCATTTCTTATGAAAGCAGCCTCCGGATCCGATTCAATGCCACAGGGTTCAAAAGAGCTTAAGCTCTCCAGCAGCTTTGATACCCTCAAAAAAACACACCCCCTCAGTAATCCGCTACATTCCGTGTCCGGAATTCAACCTGTACGACTTGACCGTAAGGAACCTTTTCACCCGAATGCTCCTGCCACGTAGCTTCTAGTGCCCCTCCTGCGGATTGCTGTGCGCCGATAGGGCGCATGACCAGTCCTGCATCTATTAAAATGCGGTTTGCCTCTTCAGGCGACTTTCCGACAACATGGGGGACGGTAATCATTCTGCCCGGTCTGACCCCTTTTGTGTAGAGAACCAGCTCGCTGTCAGCTGGCACCAGGCTTCCGTTTAACGGAAGCTGATCTTTCACTGTCTTCCCATTACCTTCAACCTTTACTGCCAGCCCTGCTTTTTCAGCCTCACTCTTAGCATCCTTCACCGACTTCCCCTTGACAAATGGAACGGTAACCTCTGCCTCCAAAAGCTCCTGGGCAGTGTATTGGTGAGCGACACCTAAATGAGGAAGGGCATCGGCAAATATACGTCCTGCCACCGGGGCAGCCAAAAAACCTCCCGTGCGGAAAACTCTCGGCCCTCCGGGTTGATCCAACATGACTAAAACGGCTATTTGAGGATCGTCTGCGGGGGCAAACCCCATAAAGCTTACCACATACCAGCCTTGGTCGTCAGCACCCTTTACGTCCCTCTTCTGGGATGTTCCGGTCTTCCCTGCAACTCTGTAACCCTTGACATAAGCGTTGGAACCTGTGCCGTTTATAACACACTGCTCCATGTAATCCCTCATAATTTTGCTGGTTTCTTCAGAAATAACCTTGCGTGATACGGCAGGCTCTGCATATTCCTCCACATGACCGTTTTTATCAACAATCTGGCTTACCACATGGGGCTTCATCAGTTCCCCTCCGTTAGCCACGGCACAAACAGCCGTAATCATCTGTATTGGGGTAACCTTAAATGTCTGCCCGAAGGAATATACCGCCTGCGAGACGATATCCTTTTTATATTGCTCATAGGAGCTTACAATGCTCCCTGCCTCACCCTGCAAATCAATCCCTGTTTTATTAAAAAAACCAAACGCACCCATGTACTGATAAAACTTTTCGCCCCCGACCTTCCTTCCAATTGAGATATATGCCGGATTACAAGAATGCATGAGGGTTTCAGCGAAGGTTTGCGAACCGTGCCCGCCTTTTTTATGACATTTAATAGGCACTCCCCAGCCTTCAACCTTAACCGAGCCTGAGCAATAAAATTTCTCGTTTGCCAGATCCACCGTTTTTTCCTCAATTGCCATGGCGGCTGTAAAAACCTTAAAAGTGGAGCCTGGCTCATATGTATCATTTATAGCCTTGTTCCGCCATTGAGCCTGCCTGGCATCGGACATACTCTTGTCGTATTTCTTATCGCCCTTCATTCCCTCTAATTCCTTGCGCAAACCCTTATCTGCAATAAGAAAGGGGTCGTTCAAATCAAAATCCCCTTTCGTAGACATACCCAGTATCCCGCCTGTCTTAACATCCATGACAATGGCGCAGGCACGCTGACTCACATCATTTTCAATCACGGCAGCTCCAAGGCTTTTTTCGACAAAATACTGGATTTTTTGATCGATTGTCAGTATCAGATCGCTCCCATCCTGGGCATCATAATACATTTCATACTGGTTTGGCAAGGGGTTGCCCTTGGGGTCGCGGGCAGATATAGTATACCCTGGTTGCCCTGTCATCTGTTCGTCATATTTAGCTTCAAGCCCTACAAGCCCGCTATTATCCGCACCTACAAACCCTATAATATTGGATGCAAAGCTGTTATTGGGATAGTAGCGTTTACTTGAAGGCTCTAAAAATATCTGCTGGCTATATTTGTTCTCATTTATATATCCTACAACCTCTTGCATTTTTTCTTTTTCAATGTTCTTTTTTATAATTTCATTTGCTCTGTGTTTTTTAGCCGCCCGTTCTAATATAAATTCCCTGTCCACCTCCAAAAGGGCGGAAAGCCCCTCGGCAATCAGCAGAGCCTCAGCATCGTCTTTGATTTTATTCGGGGCAATGCAAACGGTATGAACAGTAGCTGATATGGCAAGAGGTTTCCCATTGCGGTCATAAATTGTCCCTCTGTCTGCCCCTATGGGAAACGATTTAGTTTGCTGCTCTATAGCTAATTTTTCAAGCTCATCATGCCGTTTGATAGAAATATCATACAACTGCATGACCAAGGGAACGAACATTAGAATTCCGAAAATAGCCATAAGTACAATAACACGCCCCCGAATCTTCCGGTCGTATTTTTTTTTCTTCTGATTTTTTTGCTCCTGCACATCAACACCTGCTCTCACCTATATTTTGTCCCTTCTTTACTGATATTGTATTGTGCCATTCTATCTGTTATTCCAAAAAGCTTCATCCTGCACTAATGCCGATGACAGCCTTTCTCCCATGGACATCCAAAAGCCTCTTTCACCGATAATTTCAGCTTTTTCTTCCCCCGCCAAGTCAACATACAAAACTTGCTCGGCCCCCGGCTTAACCATTCCCAACTCGGTAATAGCGTATTGCTCGACTTCAGACAGCGAAACACCTTGTCCGGCATAGTTCCGCAAATTAGATTCTTCCTTTTTTAGATCTGAAAGCTCTTTTATCATTTTTTGGTTTCCAGAACTAAGCTCGCTGTGTTGCATGCAGCAGTGTACAATTAAAAGCAACAGTCCTATCACAACAACAAATATAGCTGCCTTATTGAGAGAAATCTTATTATACCGGCGTTCGCTCGCAGGACTTTGTCTGTTTTTGTTTTCCCGGCCCTTACGGCTCGCCGGAGGCGAGTAAGCCTTTTTTTTGGAAATGTCTAAATTCAACGCTGATGTTCCTTCGTTCATAATCGTTGGCCTCCCTATAATTTCTCCGCACCGCGCAATCGCGCGCTTGCTGCCCGGGGGTTATTTTCTATCTCACTATTGCCCGGTTCACATCGTTTCAAGAGCTTTATCTGGGGTTGTTTTCCGCAAGCACATTCAGGGAAGGATGTCGGGCACACACAGCCTCTTGAGTGAATTGCAAAAAATTGCTTGACTATCCGATCTTCTATTGAGTGGAAGGATATAACCGCCATCCGCCCCCCCGGCTTTAACCGCTCCAGCCCTTCCGCAAGCCCTTGCTCAAGCGCACCCATTTCATCATTCACGGCAATTCTCAATGCTTGAAATGTCCTGCGTGCCGGATGCTTGTCCTTCCGTCGTGCTTTGGCAGGTACCGTCCTAAGGATGAGCTCGCATAGCTCCCCTGTGGTATTAATCGGCCGGTGCTTTTCTATAGCGGCGGAAATCTGGGGCGCATACCTTTCTTCCCCATATTCGTAAAGTATCATTTTCAGCTGACTGACCGGCCATGTGTTGAGAATTTTCATTGCCGTCAGGTCAGATCGGTCGTCCATCCGCATATCCACAGGCGCATCACTTCTATAAGAAAATCCCCTTTCAGGCTTATCCAGCTGCAAGGACGAAACCCCTAAGTCCATCAGCACACCGTCCACTTTTTTAATGCCATGTGCATCTAAAGCCCCGGCTAATTCGCGAAAATCACCTCTAACGAACACCACCTGCTTCGAAAAGCTGATTAGCCGTTTTTTCGATGCCTCCAGTGCCTCTGAGTCTTTGTCTATGCAAACCATTTTTGCCCCTGTGTTCAAAATAGCTTCAGAATGCCCTCCTAAGCCTACCGTGCAGTCAACTATGAGCTTTCCGAGTCTCGGCTGCAGCACCTGGATACATTCCTCCAGTAAAACCGGGCTATGCGCATACTCCATTTTACAGCCCCAATTCATCGGCGATTTGCTCCAAATCGTCTTCAGAAACTACTTGCCGCTGATCCCAACGCTGCTTTGACCAGATTTCAACATGATCACCCGCACCGATTATAACGCTTTCTTTTTCAATTTCGGCGTAGTCACGCAAATCTTTGGAAATGAGAACCCTGCCTTGGTTATCCGGCTCGCATTTTTGGGATGTTGGATATATGATCCTCTTCATTTTGCGTGACCTGCTAGATGGCATCCCGGCTAATTTTTCCCTCATTTTGTCCCAGGATTCTTGAGAATATACCCAGAGGCAACGATCAAGAAACGTAAACACAAAGAATACGTCCCCCAATTCTTCACGCAGCTTGGCAGGAATAAACAGACGACCCTTATCGTCAACATTATGCTGAAACGTACCGGTGCCTGTCATAGCCGCCTGCCTCCCCATTGTGGGATATAGTTGTGGGCTCAATCCCCCACTTCTCACCACTTTGCTCCACAAGTATAATTCATTTGCCGTGAAAATGCAAGCCCCAATTGTAAAAAATTTATTTGCCGTTTTTTTTATTATTTTTTTAAAATCCCGGTTGACAAGCCTGTTGTGATGGTATACAATATGTACTCGGATATGTTTTTTAAAAAGCTATATGTTGTGTAAAAGAAAGGAACGGCGATGCACTAATGACTGAACTCGCGTACTACATAGGGCAGATCCGCAAGCGTGATGGTAGAATTGTCCGCTTTGACATGGACAAAATTTCGCAGGCAATCAACAAGGCCTTTGCAGCTACATCCCGCCAAGACATGATGCCCGAGGCAAGACGATTGGCAATGAAGGTTTTATCGAGTCTTGAGACCGAGGGTGTTTCAGCCCCAGGGGTTGAGCATATTCAGGATACCGTTGAGCGTATTTTAATGGATTCCGGTCACAAGGACGCTGCAAAAAATTATATTTTGTACCGTGCCGAGCGTAGCCGTGCCCGGGAGATGAACACAAAGCTGATGCAGGTTTTTGAAGACATCACCTTCAATGATGCCTCCGAAAGCGATATCAAAAGAGAAAATGCCAATATTGACGGCGATACCGCTATGGGTACCATGCTAAAATACGGCTCCGAGGGGGCCAAGCAATTCTATGAAATGTTTGTCTTGGAGCCGGAGCATTCCGAGGCTCACCGCCAGGGGGATATTCACATCCATGACATGGATTTTTACACGCTAACCACTACTTGTTGCCAAATTGATATAGTCAAGCTTTTCAAGGGCGGCTTCTGCACCGGTCATGGGACACTTAGGGAGCCTAGCTATATTTCTTCCTATGCCGCCCTGTGCTGTATTGCCGTTCAATCAAACCAAAACGATCAGCACGGCGGTCAGAGCGTACTCAATTTCGACTATGGAATGGCACTAGGGGTTGCAAAGACCTTTAGCAAGCTGTACAAGGAAAATATTATCGTAGCCTTAGAGCTTTTAGCCGGGTTAGAAAACCCGCAGGTTTCTTGGCCTAAAGAGGACGGTGTACCCTGTATGGCGGGGAACCCAGATTACAAGAAAGCCGAAGCTGCAGTTTTGAATGATCTTCTCTGCTCGGATGATGACAGCTTAGTTGAAAAAATCCAGGCATTTGCCCAGAAGCAAGCTCTTGTAGACACTGACCGCGCAACATATAAGGCCATGGTGGGATTGGTTCACAATCTTAACACTATGCACTCACGGGCAGGGGCACAAACCCCGTTTTCTTCCATAAATTACGGCATGGATACCTCACCGGAAGGGCGATGTGTTATAAAGAATCTGCTTTTAGCAACGGAGGCAGGCTTAGGGCATGGCGAAACGCCTATATTTCCCATACAAATTTTCCGCGTTAAAGAGGGTGTCAGCTATAATCCGGGGGATCCTAACTATGATCTGTTCCAGCTTGCATGCAGGGTCTCATCCAAACGATTATTCCCCAATTTCTCTTTCCAGGACGCTCCGTTTAACATAAAGTACTACAAAGGCACGCCCCAAACCGAAATTGCCTATATGGGTTGCCGCACCAGGGTTATCGGAAATTCATACGACCCCAGCCATGAGGTGAGCAACGGCAGGGGCAACCTTTCATTCACCTCAATAAATCTTCCTCGCTTGGCAATTTTAGCAAACGGCAGTATTGAGATATTCTTCGGCGAGCTTCAAAAAAAGATGGATTTGGTAATCCGCCAGCTATTGCACCGCTTCAATGTCCAGGCAGAAAAGAAAGTCCGTAATTTCCCCTTCCTTATGGGTCAAGGAGTGTGGTTGGGAAGTGATAAACTGAACTGGAACGATAATATTGGTGAAATACTGCGCCATGGAACATTAACAGTAGGCTTCATCGGTCTCGCCGAGGCCTTAGTCGCCTTAATAGGGCAGCATCACGGTCAGTCGGAGGAGGCGCAAAGGCTAGGTTTAGACATTGTATCGTTTATACGACAGCGGTTAGACTCTGAGAGTGCCAAGAGAAAAATGAACTTTACCCTAATTTCCACACCAGCAGAAGGCTTGTCAGGCAGATTTGTCAGGTTAGACAAGGAAAAATTCGGTTCTATCCCCTCTGTAACCGACAAAGAATACTACACCAACGGTTTTCATGTGCCAGTCGGATTCCCCATTACTGCATACGACAAAATCCAAATAGAGGCACCCTATCACGCACTGACCAATGCAGGACACATCACCTACATTGAAATGGATGGCAATCCTGACCAAAACCCCCAAGCCTTTGAACAGATAATCAGGGCAATGAAGGAGGCGGGTGTGGGCTACGGCTCCGTCAACCACCCGATAGACAGGGATCCGGTTTGCGGCTTTTCAGGCGTGATTGGCTCAGAGTGTCCGCAGTGCGGCAGAACTGAGGATTCGGGAGGCTTGCCATTCACTCGCATCAGAAGAATCACAGGTTACCTGGTAGGCTCTCTCGAACGCTTCAACAACGCCAAACGCTCCGAAGAGCGTGACCGGGTTAAGCACGGCATAACCGAAAGGAGAGGCCAATGTACAAAAAAACAAAATTCATGATTTCTGTGCCACACGAGAGGGAATACATCATTTTTTGCAACCCGATTATCGCAATCACCTCAAGCTGATTATAGCATAGAAAAGGGAGCAGTTGACATAATTATTGCAAATTAGATTGATGTGCAAAATTTGATATAAGCTTGACACAACATGGAATATGTGATATTCTATGAATGCGGCAGATGCTGTGAGTTTGGTCTTTTGAGGAGGGTTTTGAGTCATGATGAAAGTGGCGATAAATGCGAGGAAGATATTCCTTATGTGCATGGCATTGTGTTTTTCAATTACTGTTTTGCTGGATGGGTTGTATGCCCTGGCTGTCAGCGGTTCCGCTCCGAGCACCGAAATGAGCATTCATGCCATACGTTTCGGAGACGAGTCAGGCACAGAGGATAAAGACTTAGATGGGGGCGGCGATGCTGTTCTCTTAGAATCCAAAGGTAAGTACCTGATGATGGACACGGGTTCACCCGGATTTTGGGGTGCTATTCAGGCATACCTGAAAAAACTCAAGGTCGGCAACCTTGATATTTACCTTAGTCATATGCACAAGGATCACTATGGTAATCTGCTGAACATGGTTTCTAATTACAAAATCGGGTGCGTTTATCTTCCTGATACAAACTATGGAAAGAAAAGAACCCTGGGAGACGGTCAGTCGGATATAGCACGCAAAGTCCAGCAAATTTCCCCATCCACAGAGGTTAAATATTTGAAAACCGGAAATTTTATCACTGTAGGCGATACCAGGATCGATATCATCGGTCCGGTCAAAACAGGCTTCGGTGGAAGGGAAAGCACAGCAGTCAACAATGAGTCTTTAGTTGCTATGGTAACCTGCGGTAAAACCAGATTCCTCACAGCCGGGGACATTGAAGGCGAGGGAGAAGCCTCCCTCATCAAGACCATTGGCAAAGCCCGATTAAAAGCTGACATTATGAAACTTTCCCATCATGGTATTGTTAGCACGTCAAATTCAGAGGCTTTTATAAACGCAGTTGCTCCCCAGTATTCCTTTGTTCAGAATGCAAAGATAGCGAAAATCCAAACAGGCGGTTATCGGCGTTCTTACACCTGCCGCAAGAGGGCAAACGAACACGGAATCTGTGTTTCCCCCGATGATGAAGAAAAAGACATTGTATTTAAAGTTGTCAATGATAAAATCACCATGCACCTTGATGGCGTAGCTCTGAAAAATGGCTGGAATACTGTGCAGGGCGGAGATGGCATAAACCAGAAGACAGACAAATTTTATTTCGATGTAAAAACCGGTCAATTCAAAAAAGGCATACAAAAAATCGGAGGAAAAATGTACGATTTTGGTACGAGCGGATGTATGAAAACCGGGGGTTGGATCGGGAAAAAATACCTATACCTGAAGTATTCCGGGAAAAAAAATGAGGATTTCCGTTTCTATGAAGAAAGCGGGGCATTTAAAACTGGATTAGTATACCTTAGAAAGAAGCAGACAGGGCAAAACAGTAACCGCTGGGTATATTTTAATCACAAAACAGGCTATGCCTACAGGGGAAAAAACAAAAGCCCCTCAAAATACAGCTTTTTTACCATTAAGGGCAAAAAATATATGATTAACGGCAGGGGGACTGTGTATACCTATGGCTGGCAAAGGGTGAGCAAAGGTCCCGGATTACGTTATTTCAACAAAAAAGGCATAATGAAAACAGGTTGGTTTGCATATAAGACAGCAGATGGCAGAAAATATAAATGTTATTTAAACAAAAAAACCGGCTTACGAGTGATCGGTTTTCGGAAAATTGGGAAATATGTGTACTATTTTTATCCGGATTCAGGAGCATTGCGTACAGGCGGCACTATTGATTATAAAGGAAAAAAATATATGCCAGATGGCAAAGGTCGCGTGAGACGAGCAAACGGAGGCTTTGTAAAAAAAGCACCTAAGTAAAAGGTATCTCGAAAAACCTCATTTTTTCGCCAATCCATGAACGTAGATTTTATTAAGGCACCCTAAATGGCAGCCTCTAAAAGTTCCATGCGTAGGTTTTTGATGAAACGGAGGAAGGATTTGCAATGCGCCTTGAAACACCGCAACTGAGCCTCTATCCGCTGACTCCCGATCAGCTTAGGCAGGCAAAGCGCGATTTTCAAGGCGTATTGCGTTCCTGTGGGATTAAAGAGCCGGAAGCCATTAACCTTTGGGAAAGCCTTGAACGTCGCAGGATTTATGCGGCAAAAGCTAAAATAGCCGCCCGGAATCCCGGTGCTTGGCTTTTGGCAACATCTTGGTTGGCGATGAACAAGTCTGATAGACACATGGTTGCTGAGGTGGGCTTTAAGGGTCTTGACGGCAAGGGTGAATCTCTTGAGTTGGGCTACGCCACACTGAAAAAGTATCAAAATCAAGGCTTTATGAGCCAAGCAATAAACGCACTCTGCCAATTCGCATTCACGCAGACCCAGTACAAGGTGAGCAGATTGTTCGCCTACACCCTTCCTGGTAATATAGCCTCCCACCGGGTTTTAGCAAAGAACAACTTCCGCAGGACTCCAGCTTCAGGCAAGTATTGGCTGTGGGAGCGGTTTAATGCTTAAGTCAATCTCTAGCAGACTGCTTTTCATCGATTGGCGATAAGGTTTTTCAAGATAAAAACGCCGTAACATCATCAACGCTTAGCTCCGGGTGCAGCGCAATGTTCAGACTGTAGCCGATTACCTTGGCAATATCGGCTACATGAGAATCTATTTCCTTTGGGGTCACCATCAAACCGCCGGAGAATTTTGATACCTCTTCCCAATCCATAGCGGGCTGACCCGCCTGTTCGCCCAAATCGGCCATTAAAGTAACTGCGTCTACCACAGTCGGTACTCCTACTATATATAAAATACAGGGCATGGAAAAACAGGACAAAGTGTAATATTGCAGGAATTATACAAATATCATAGTGTAATTTTCGTGAATTGCATTGACTTTTCGTCCTCGTTAGAGTATACTGACAACCGGGGGTTGGGGATTATGGAAAGAATGTTGATGCAGGACTTGATACAGTGGAAAGACAAACCGAATAAAAAACCGCTTGTCGTACAAGGTGTTAGGCAATGCGGCAAGACTTTTTTGATAGAGGACTTTGCTCGACAGTATTACACCGATGTCGCGTATTACCGATTTGACAAGGACGCTAAAATCAAAAGTTTTTTTTGGCCGGATTTAGACCCGAAAAGAATCATCAAAGATTTAGGGCTTGCCCGGGGTAAAACAATCAACCCGCAGGAGACATTGATTGTCTTTGATGAAATACAGGAATGCGGCAATGCTGTTACATCCCTCAAGTATTTCTGCGAGGACGCCCCTGAGTATCATATCATATCAGCGGGTTCTTTGCTAGGGGTCGCTATGAAAAAGGGAACCTCCTTCCCTGTTGGGAAGGTTGAGTTTTTAACTCTCTATCCGATGAGCTTTTATGAGTTTTTTTACGCACAAAACGAAATGCTTGCCCTAGAACTGGAAAAAAGCTCATTCAAAGACAGCGTTTGGGCGAACTTTAGAAATGAGCTGTTGGAAAAATACAGGGATTTTCATGTCATTGGTGGTATGCCAGAGGTTGTGCAAACTTGGCTTGATACAAAAAACATTGAAGAGGCCGAAAAAAAACAGGACGAAATACTTCTCGGGTATCAAAAGGATTTTGTTAAATACGCAGAACCAAAGGACTACCCTAAAATTTCAGCCGTTTGGCAGTCAATCCCAAGCCAGCTAGGGAAAGAAAACCGCAAGTTCATTTTTAGCCAAGTTAAGAAAGGCTGGAGAGCCAAGGATTTAGAGGACGCATTGATATGGCTCATCAATGCCGGCCTTGTTTATAAAGTGGAGTGCATCGAAAAGCCCAATTATCCAATTTCTTCATATGCCGACCATACCTTTTTTAAGCTGTACATGTCTGACATTGGGCTGTTACGGCGTCACGCAGATTTACCGGTAGCCATTGTATTCGATGATACGCCTGCATACAAAGAATTCAAAGGTGCGATGGCGGAAAATTTTGTTGCCTCAGAGCTGAAAAGAATGTACGGCAAACTGAAAGACAAAGATTTGTATTACTGGATGGCCGAGGGCAGTGCAAAAGCGGAAGTAGATTTCATCGTGCAGGATGATGAAAAGCATATTGTCCCGATTGAGGTGAAGGCGGGTACAGCAAAACACTCCCGGTCACTCACACAATATTGCAAAAAATTCGCCTCGGAAAAGTCCGTTTTAACGTCACTTGATGAAATGACGAGCCGGATACTACCGCTTTATGCTTTTTGGAAGTTCAAAGAATGGCTGAAAGAGATATAGTCAAAGGCAATCTCAACGTCAATATCTTTGTCTTTTAACCGCACTTCGTTCACGACTGCGGCAATCATTTGCCGACGGACTTCACCGGAAGCATTGTCAAAAATGTTATCCCAGTCTTTGATAAGCCCTTGCAGCCGCACAATGTCCTGTTCGTCAAAAGCCTTAGATTTCTCGGCTGCCTTTAAGTCTGTATACACCCTTGTCACTTTATCTAGGCCAATAACGGTTTGCTCATACAGTTCCTTCAGTTGCTCCTGGCTAAAGGCCGAGTCTTCCCCTGTGAGGATTTTCATGAGCTCGGTATTGGCTTTTTCCTTGGCTCGGGTTAATCTTTCAATCTCTCGTCTGGAAGCTTTAAGTCCGGCGGCAACGTCTGCATCGGCTTGTTCTGATTTTTTTTGAATATCACGAACCACATCCGAGGTTACTAAATTTTGCATATACTTCTTGATTGTTTGGATGACAACAGCTTCCAAATCAGCAGATTTATACTGACCCTTTACAGCACCGCAAACAGCCGTACCCATTTTGAGCCGCTTCAAGCATCTGTAAATTCCATAGGGAGGCCCTTTCTTGGTTCTCTTGTGGTCAAGCCAGTTGCTTGATGTTCCAAAGGTCATGTTACAACCACATTCGCATTTTAGAACCCCAACAAGCAAACCCTTCCCTGTTCCTGTTCTGGCCGGAGTTTTTCCTCCAAAGAGTGTGTCTGTTTTAACACGGGATTTTTTTATAGCTTGTGCTTTCTCCCAAACATCTTCACCCACTAAGTCGTATTCAGACCAGTACCTTTCGCTTACGCTGCCCTCTCCGGCTTTAAGGGGTTTTTGATAAGAGCCAAACTCTCCCTCAGTAGTGACAGTCTTGCCATAAGAAAGATAGCCTTTGTATATAGTATTGTTAAGGATTTTTCTAATGCTTGCACTGCTCCAGTCCTTGCCGATTTTGCTTTTTTTGCCTTCTTCATTTAATATGCTCGCTATCCGCAGCATTCCATAACCGTCAACGGTGTACATATGATAAATCTGCTTGACGATTTCGGCCTCTTGGGGAACGGCTTGCAGCATATTCGATAAATCGGGGTGGTTGATGTAGCCGTATGGGGGATTGCCGCCCGTCCAGTAACCTTCCTCATGGATAAGCCTCATGGCATCGGTAACTCTGACTTTTGTGTCCATAGAAGATTTTTTTGCAGACCAGAACTCAACAAAATTAAGGATTTCATCAGCATCGCCGTTATTGGTAAACTCTCTGTTTTTATCCACAACCCAAATTCTGCAAAACCTGAGAAATTTGAGTGCGTGGTTTAAGCTCTCTACGGAACGTCTGCCGAATCTGTCTAATTTATAGATTACAAGAATATCGTAAAGTCCAGCCTTGGCATCGTCAAACGCTTGATTTAGCCCTTTTCGTTTGGATACATGGGTGTGGAAGCCCGAGACCCCTGCTTCTACATATTCTAAATCCGTCATAACCCATTCAATGTTTTTGTTTTTTTCGGGTTGAGAGTCCACAAACTGACGAATCATTTCCTTTTGCAAAGGAAGATCATCGTCTGCTGTTGTTTCCCTTATGGATACTTTTTTAGATTGGTAGGCTTTTTTTGCTTTGCCTTTGCTTGTTTGCTTATTGGTACTCCCTCTCATAAAGGCAGCAATTCTCAACGTTGTCATAATACACCTCTTTATATCAGCCGACTGTAAGCGTGTTGCAAGTATACAGTACACAAAAAGAATCTGCATTTGTCAAGCAGATTCTTTCTTTGTTTCATCGGTCGGTTTGCTTGTGTAATAGCTCGTAGCGGCGGCAACGAAGGCTTGTCTGAATTGATTGATTCTGTCCGCTTTTTCTTTTTCGGAAACATTTTCTCTGACCGTAACTTTTACGTTGAACATAGCAAGCCTCCTTCCTCTACCTAATTATTAGCACCTGCCATATTTTTATACAGAGTATTTTTATCAGATTTGCATTGACGGAGAAATTTGATATTTTGAGATGCAGAGCATTTGCCCCAATAAATCCCCCCCTCCTCCTCTCCCCAAAAAAATTTAAAATTTTTTCAAAAAAACACTTGACAACGTCCCGGCGGTGTGATACATTGTTCTGGCGTGCTGATTTTCCGGGAGTTTTCCGGCGGGAGCCGGG
>Ga0099364_10002566_pt1 | contig 28856 bp, 31 predicted proteins | sample TergutTh196P3_FD_73070 | JGI IMG/M metagenome (GOLD analysis project Ga0099364, IMG submission 73070) | Microcerotermes parvus P3 segment gut microbial communities from Pointe-Noire, Republic of the Congo - Th196 P3 | ecosystem: Host-associated > Arthropoda: Insects > Digestive system > Gut ...
TTTGGTTTGTGGGGGTGGGGGGTGTTTTGGGGGGGTTTTGTGTTTTTTTTTGGGGGGGGGGGTGTTTTCGGTTTTTTGGGGGGGGGGGGGGGAATTTACAGGGTTTTGTAGGGGACGGATTTATCCGTCCCGAGGTTTGCCTCGCTGTGCGTTAATGGACGTTGCCTGCCCCGAATTAACAAACGCTGGCAACCTCGGGACGTTGTCCGTCCCGAATTGACGAGCGTGCGTATCTCGGGACGGATAAATCCGTCCCCTACGAGAGCCTGCAAGACCCTTTAGCCTGTGGTTTAACAAATGATTTATGCAACGCGGATTTAAAAGAAATGCAACATAGATTTAAAGGCAATGGAACGCGGATTTACACGGATTTGGCGGATTCGCACGAACGAATCCGCATAATCTGCGTAAATCCGTTAAAATCCGTGTTTAATAAATAATAATCGCCGACCAAGCAATTACCTTACCCCTACCCGACCAATCAACACAGGCGTGGGCTTTACGTATTCCCTCTCGGTGGAAGAATCGGGCGAATTTTCCCCCTCCGTGGAAGAATCGGGCGAATTTTCAAATACCCCACCTGGCGAATCTTCAAATACTTCATATATGAGAAGCTCGTCGTCTTGGAGGGCTAGAAAGACAATCGCGCCTGCGCCGCCGTGCCACATAATGGCCGCGCCGAAGGTTTCTTGCTGGAGCTGGTGGTCGTAGGCTTGGCTGCGGCCTAGGGCTAAGGACGGCACGCCGTAGGAGGCGTACTCGCCGATAGAGTAAAATCGCTCGGTTGTGGTGTCGGATAGGCTGAAATATAGGTGGGCTGTCGGGCCGCGGGAGAGGCGGTGGTATTCGGCGGAGTCGATTGTGCCTGCGAGGTGGCGGTCGGCGGCGGTGGTGTAATCCTCATAGTCAACAAGCACGGTGTGGTAGTAGGTAAAGGTGTATTTTTGGTCGTCGAGCCAAAATGCGAGCGGGTGGGCAATGGCGTGCGGCGGAATTTCGGCGATTTCGTGGATTTTGTAGTTTTCGGGGGTGGGAATGGGCGTGGGGGTTGGCTCGGGTTCGGGGGTTGGTTCGGGTTGTGCTGGGCGGGGATTAAATAGGAAGTAATTGAAAGAATCAATGTTCCTGCGTAGGGCGGTTAGCTCGGCAAGAGGTGTAATCGGTATATCCGTGCCGGGGATATTGCCTTTAACGGATTCGTAGGGAATGTCGGTTTCGCCCGTTATGTGATTTGTCCATGACGCATCGCTCAGCAATTCTCCTGCTGCGTCCCAAGTAGCAGGAATCCATGTTGCGATTGGTGTCGCTCCCACAAAATCGTCATAAAATGTAATATAAAACAATTGATTGTCTGAAAGAGTCCCATGCACACTTAAAATCAAATTGTCGTCAGGGTCAGTATATAAAAACTTCATTCCCCAATAATTTGAGTTGGTAGACCATATAGAGTGTCTTACTTCTTTATATTCGCCGTCAACATAGCGGAAAAGTTTTGATAGCGAGTCACCTAGCCCCCAAAATGTTTCATATTCAACAACTATGATGGGTATGCCACTGTTATCAATATGATATAAAGAAGAGGCGTTGGCAAACGATGTTGAGGCATAGTTCATCAACCATGGCTCGTCTTTTATTTTATTGCCGTTTTTGTCGTAAAAACTGTTTACCTGTGTGCCGTGTTCGTCATAATACATCCAGTAAAAGTCTGGTATCTCGTCCGTGTAAATATACTCACCGTCAACACGCCCGATAATAAACCGCCCCGAAAATCGTCCGTACGGATATTGTTCTAAGGAAATAAAATCCGCTTCGGGTATCCTTGTATACATCGTCGTAAACTGGCTCAAAAACTCCGTCGCCACCGCCCAGCCGTACTCGCTTATGCCTGCTTCTTCGAGCAGGGCGAGGCGTTCCTCGGTGAAATATTCGGGGGCGTGGTATCGCATGGTTAGCGGCGCGAATTTTAGCTCGGGTTCGGGTTCTGGCTCGGGTTCTTCTTCTGGTTCTTCTTCGGGTTCTTCTTCGGGTTCTTCCTCGGGTTCTTGTTCCGCTTGGGGTTCTTGCTTTGGCATGGGTTCTGCTTGCCGCTGCGGCTCGCGCGTGTCGGCGGCTTCTTGTCCTTGCTGTGCTTGCTCTTGCCCTTGACCTTGGTTACTAGCAGGGACATTTTTCTTGGAACAGCCGCTTAGCATTGCGACAATCGCAAAAATGGCGATTAACAGGGGCAGGATAAGGCTTTTTTTCATAAGCAGGATAAGGCTTTTCTTCATAATAATCACGCTTTCTAGTAGGTTTTGTAGGGGACGGATTTATCCGTCCCGAGGTTTGCACGTACCAAATTGATAGGACGTTACCCTCCCCGAATTAACAAACGCTGGCAACCTCGGGACGTTGTCCGTCCCGAATTGACGAGCGTGCATATCTCGGGACGGATAAATCCGTCCCCTACGTCAGTCACGATATTCCCATGTTCGCTAATTTGGAGGGCTACGTCCTGTTAATTTGGTACGTGGTAATTTCGGGGCGAGGGGTTTTTTTGTATTATAACATAAGGAGTGTTGAAATGACTAAGATTTTGTCGGGTGTAACGCCCGAAACGTACAAGGAAATGCAAAAGGGGCCGGGGGTAATCATTCGCAATTTTGATTATCGGGGCATTGCGGACGCGGAGCAGTTTGGGGCGGCGGTGGACGGCGCGATTGCTCGCAGGGAAACGCTGGGCGCGACACGCGGCGGCATTGGCATAAGCATAACGCCAAAATTTCGGCGGCGCGGCGCGGACGGCGTGATTTCGCGAATGGCGGGCGATAGCGTGATTGTGGGGTGGGAATGTTACATGACCGCCACGCTTTTGGAGTTTAATCCTGTCACGCTTGGGGCGGTGTTTCCGAGTGGGTCGGTGTTTTCGGGTGGGGCGGCGTTTTCGAGTGGGTCGGTTTTTCCGAGTGGCGCGGCGTTTCCTAGTGGGGCGGTTTTTCCGAGTGGCGAGGCAAGCGGTGTGGAAAATTATACCTTTGTTGGCACTACGGAATATGGCTGGATTATGGTGGCGTTCCACAATGGGCTTGGGCAGCTTGTGGGCGGCATTTGTACCGAAAGTGACGGCGAGGGCGGCATACCCTTTAGGGTGGACGGCTTTGTGAGCGAGGGCGCGCTGTTTGAGGACGGCGGGCTGGAGCGCGCGCCTGTGGATATTTGGGTTGTGGATAGGGGGGCATAGCCCCTTTTTTCCGACTTTATTGTATTGGGAATGTCGTCACGGGGGCGTAGCCCCTTTTCTCCGACTTTATTTTGGTGGGAATGTCGTCACGAGCCTTTGTAGAGGTTGTCGGGGACACGGCAAACGCATGAGCTGAAATGTGTGGATTAAACACGGATTCAAGCGGATTTTCGCGGATTATGCGGATTCGTTCGTGGGAAAATATGATACGTCCGCTATATCCGCGTAAATCTGTGTGAATCCGCTTAAATCCGCGTTTAATCGCCTTTTTGTAGGGGACGGATTTATCCGTCCCGAGCCCTACAAAGAACCTGCGTTTGTGCGTTTGTCTTGCGGTATACCTTGAGGGGAGTTATAAGAAAATACTTGACATTTGATAAAAAAAATACTTGACATTTGATAAAAAAATGTGTTATTTTCAACGTGTCCTGTGCATAATATGCTGTAAGCATGTTATTCGGAGGGCTTTATGGAAAATGAAAATGCAACAATGGAAATGAAAGTATGTGCCAAGGATAAAGAGGGAGGTGTCGAAATGCCTGTTACTATGTCTGAAAATGCGAAAAAGCATTTTATGGCTATAATGAATTTGGAAAAAACTGACGAGCTAAGTGATATAAAAGGCTCGAATTTGAAGAATCATGGCGTAAATTACACTATTGCACAGTGCATTGAGGCCGACCAAGAAATGACCGATAGCTGGGCAGAGGTAATTCAATCCCTAAAATAAGGCAGAGCAAGGGGAGGTTGCGGTCGTAGTGCAATATACGAAAACAGAAAAGAAATTGGCAATCATAATATCGCAGGCGTTTGCTAATTTGCAAGCCACTTATGAGCGGTCGGGCTTGGGCTTAGAGGCGTTGCAGTTGAACCCTAGCCTTGTAGCGAAAATAGTCCAAAAGGTCGAAAAAGACATTGAATATATGGCAAAATACCATGATATTTCGCCAAACCCGCACAAGGAAGCAGGAATTTTGACTTATTGGATATGCAAGAAAAAGCCTATCCACATTGTAGATATGAATGCCGTTTATAAATCGCTTGGCAGAGTTGCGTATGTCGTGGACGAGCTTTTGGCTGTAAGATGCTCCATAATGATAATGAAAGCCGCAAATAAGCAGACCCTAATTGAGGAAACCAGAGCGGCGGCAGGCAGGGGCGAGGAAGTGCACCCACACCATAAAAGAGTGTTGGACATAGCCCAAATGCGGTTGTCGTTAGCCGATTTCCTCCATAATTTGGAAAATGGGAACTTAACTAGCTTATCCTTGGCTATGCAGTATTGCTACATTGACATGTCCGCTTCAAATGAAACGTATTTAGATTATATTAACAAGGTGAAGGCAACCGTCTAGGTTGCTTTTTTTAATTCCCAGAAAGAGAGGTAAAACTATGTCAACAACAAACAACCCACCATTGCCGCCAACGCTAATATACCCGCTAAACCTACAGACACCTGCTACGGAGGGTGTTTTTTTGCAGTGGGGGTACAACTCGCCGTACGATTTTTTGCCGAGCAGGTTTGATGTGCGGTATCGCGTGGAGGACGGCGAATGGGTCGAGCTGCGGGTGGACGCGCAGGGCGATTTTGCGGCAAAAACGAACGCGCGGACGCAGCCAATCGCGGCGCAGGCGCGTGTGGAGTGGCGCGTGCGGGCGTACAGCGTGGACGGCGTGGTCGGCGAATGGTCGGAAACTGGCGTGTTTGGGGTGCTTGGCACGCCGCCCACGCCTGTGCTGACGTTGGTCACGAATAGCGGCTTCCCGGTGGCGAGCTTTTCGGCGCGGACGGCGGCGGCGTTTGAAATGGAAATAACCACCAACGCCACGGAACGCCAAACGCTGTACCGTTCGGGAATAATGCCGTTTGTTGGCGAGCTTTCGCATACTGTGCGGCAGCTTATACCAGACGGAAATCATATCGCGCGGCTTAGGATTTTCAACGAGAACGGCATAAGCTCCGAGTGGACGGAGCGGCCGTTTGTGGTGAATTTGGGGGCGCAGCCTGCTGTGAATTTGCGTACGGCAAATAATGTGGAATACCGCAATGTGCTGTGGTTTGATGGCGAGAATCGGGATATTTACGTCTACCGTGCAGTGGCTTCGCCACTTGTATCTTCGGCGAGCTATCATGGCGGTTCAAACAACGTCACGAATAGTGGTAGCGGTTTTCAGATAATCGGCGGTTCAAGCAACGTCACGAATAGTAGTAGCGATTCTCAGATAATCGGTAGCTCAACCACCGTCACGAAAAACAACACCTCTTTCCAACTAATCGCCAAGCTCCACAATTCGACAAAATTCGAGGATTGGACGGTCAAGCCTAACGTACGCTACAAATATTTTGTGCGCGCGGTGTCGGCTTATCCACAGCACGGCTTTGTGGATTCCGAGGTAAGGACGGCAAAAAGTAATTTTATGGAAACGCTGCTCGCGCCCGTGGGCGATTTGTGCAACGCGGTCAAGCTGTTGTGGCAATTGGACGGCAAGCCGACCAAGGACGAGCTTATTTCCATAGACGGCGCGTTCACGTTTTTTGCAGGGCGTGAAAAGCCAGTTTTGAACGCGGGCTTGGCTTTGCAGGGGCAGGGGCAAGGGCAAGCAGGGCTTCGCGCGCAACGCAAATTCTCATTGGCGTTTCACGTATCCCTTGCGGAGCGTGAAAAAATAGAAGAAATCGCGCGTAGCGGTCTATTGCTTCTCAGGGATTGGCGGCTTGGGGCGATTTATGGCAGTATTCGCGAGCTAAGGGTCGCTTCGGACGGTGTAAACGGCTGTGAGCTTTCGTTCGATTTTGTGGAGTGTGATTATAATGGACAAAATTAGCTTTAGATACGATTTGCTTAACCGCCACGGCATTAAAATAGGCGAGCTAGACGGCGTAACTAGCGGAAAAATAAGCTACGGAGATTTTCGTGTAATAAAACGAAGCGCGCAGTTTATTCTCAAGGAATCTCGGGAAATCGACCTGCTTCGCGACACGATTAAGCTGTATTTTGTGTCGAACGGCGTAGAAACTCCGCTGGGCGTGTTTCACCTGCAAGGAGCAGAGCGGCGCGTGCAGGACGGCGTTTGCACGCAGGAAATAAGCGGCCTGGACAAGCTGATTATACTGGAGCGCGACAAATTTACGTCGCGTTTTTTGGTGGCGAGCGGAGAAACGTATGTAGGCGCGGTGAAGCGAATAATGCACACCAGCGGGCTTGTTAGCATTGAGATTCCCGACAATGACGTGCAGGTGGAGCAGGACAAGGAAATTGCCGTAGGCACAAATAAGCGGCTTTTGTGCAACGAGCTGTTGCGAGAAATCGGATACAATTCGTTGTGGGCGGACGTGCATGGCGTAATGCGTTCCGAGCCGTATATCGAGCCTTCGCGGAGGGACGTGGGGCATGTTTATTCCTCGCGCGGCGGCGGGGTTGTGCTGCCCGACTTCCGCGAGAGCCTCGACCTAGATGGGCGGCACAATGTCTTTGTGCGCGCTTCGTTGGCGGAGGGCGGCGAGAAGCGCGTGGCGGTTTACGAGAACAGCGACCCGCTGTCGCCCATTTCCACCGCCAACAAAATGCGGAGCGTGGATTATGACGAAATAGAGGGCTTTTCGCAGGACGCGCTCGATTCGCTCGTGCGGCGAATGGGCGTGGAAAGCGGCACAATCTACTCGCATTTGCGGTTCGGCACGGCACTGTCGCCAAGCCACGGCGGCGGCGATATTCTGCTCTGCGACTTTCCCGAGCTATGGGAAACGCCGCGCAGGTTTACCGAAACGGCATGGGAAATGGAGCTTGCGGCGGGTGGGGTTATGTGGCATGACGGGCGGCGGGTGGTGCGGGTGTAGGGGGGCGTTGCCCCTTTTCGCCGCTGTATCTTGGTGGGAATGTCGTCACGAGCCTTTATGCTATTTTATGCAACGCGGATTTAACGGATTTTCACGGATTACGCAGATTCGCCCGAACGAATCCGCGTAATCTGCGTAAATCAGCCAAAATCCGTGTTTGATTATTTTTCACACTGGGGCAGTAAGGTATCCGAAGAAGCATGACATAGCACGAAATAAACCTAAAAGGAGCTAAAAACATGGAAACACAATACAAATTTGCGGATTTTGATTCGCTGCATATAGAATATGACAGATTTATATTAACGAGGCACGGCAAGGAGTACGTCTACGAAACGCCGAGGAACGAGGCGGGGCGTATTATTGCGGTAAAGGGTCGAGGTATCGACATAAGGCTTGACGGCGCGGGGGCGGTGCTTGGGCATACGCCAGCGGCGGGGGCGGAGCATACGCCAGTGGCAGGGGAGCAGGCAGAAAGCTGTTGTCTAAGCGATTCTCAACACCTCAAGCCGACCAAATTCGACGACGTGCAGGTGACTTATGACGAAATCGTCTTAGTGAAAGACGGCGTGGAGCATAGGTTTACCACGCCGAGGAACGAAGCGGGGCGAGTGACGGCGATTGTTTGTGGGGAACGGAGCAGGCCGATAACGTATGGGGCTAGCAGGGCGGCGAAAAACTTCGCGGGGGTGGAGTATGAGCAGGTGAACTCGACCGAGCTAAATTTGACCCCGCCAAGCATAAACAGCATAACCATAGACATTTTGGATTCGGCTAGTGGGACTTATGGGCTTACTATATCGGGTACAAATTGTACGCTTGACAGCAGGGCGAAGCCGTTCTTTTTCTTTTATTCGCAAGAAGGCGTTTTCGAGCGGTTCGAGGTAGGCGCGGACGGCGCGGCCTCTGTGATGTTTTATGCGGAAGCCGCGGACGGCGGGAATAATGCGCAGTTTATGGTGGGCGTGGGCGACCATTTGGGGCAGGTAGCGCGGAAAGTGTTTCATGTGAAAGGGGATTTAATATGAGCCGAAAAAGATTTAGGGACGTTGCCCCTAGCCATTGGGCGGCGAGTTATATTTATTATTTGGCGGAACGTAAGATTATAAGCGGGTTTCCCGACCCAGGCGAGCCAGTGCGTGCGTGGGATAGTTGCAGGTTTGAGCCAGAGGGGAACGTAACGCTCGGCGAAATATGCACAATGGCTATAACGGCGGCGGGCATAGAGCCGCCGCAGGAAGCGCCGTATAATGGTACGTGGGGGAATGAGAACAGCGGACACTGGGCAATAAAGTATGGTATGTATGTAAAGAGCAAGGGAATTTCTATACAGCTTGGAAATAGGGACATTGAGCATATTATTGGCACGCCTATTCAACGGCAATTTGCGTTTAATATTGTGTGGCACATTATTAGCCCGCACTCGGAGAGATTGCGTGGAACTAATTATGAGATACCAATAAATATTCGCGATTCTGGTAAACACCTCAAATTTAAGGATAGGGGGGACGTTTTCCTGCCTTGCGTAGCGGGCATTTATGGGCTTATTTTTAATGACGTGGTGGGTGGCTTTGAGGAAGCTGTAATGGACGAGCATGGGAATCCTATACTTAACAGCTCTGAGGAAGTCAAGACGGAATGGAAGCTCAAGCCACACGACTTTGTTACCCGCTCCCAAATAAGCTGTGTAATCGCGGCGTGTATCGCAACGCCAGACGATATAATGGCGGTGGAAATACCTACGGTAGAGGGATTTGTGTGGCCTGTGCCTGGGTGGAACAAGAGGGGTGATGTGGGTCGGTGGGGCGAACGGTGGAGCCGCGAAAAAGATGGAACACTAAAAGAGGGATTTCATTATGGAATTGATATATCGACAGATGCGGAAATATCTACAGTTTATCCCGCCGAAAATAATTTCTATGTCGGTAGAGATGTAGAAGCCGTGGCAGATGGTGTGTGCTTTGATGTTGTTGACACAATAACAAAAGGCAAAGATAGAAACGATAGGGACGGAAACCGTGTGTTCATAGAGCATACAAAGAATGGGTTCAACTGGATTTCGGTATATATTCACCTTTCCGAGGTGGCAGTAAAGAATGGGCAAAGTGTAAAAGCGGGCGAGTTAATCGGAAAGACGGGCAATACGGGTAATGTTGTGTCTAGTCGAGGTCATGGAACACATTTGCACTTTGAAATGTATAGTTCCCACAACACGTCACTCAGAAATTCGAGAAGTGTTAATCCTCTCTCCACCTATCACGCACATGATATGAGGGGCGGGGATAGAAAACATGAAGAAAACGCAGAATATCAGCGCGACTGGTCAAACAAATGGCATCATGGCTATAATCCTAATCCCATGTTTATACTGGGGGATAATGACTTGTTAATCCCAAACCCTCGTTTTTACTGGGACTATGACAAAATCCCGTCAGAATTTAAAAAGGCTGTCGTTCATTTCAGTGACCGTACAGAGGAGGTTGATGGCGAATCGATAACGATAACACGCTGGGAGCAGCTAAGGGAATATTTTGAAACCAATTTTCCTGAGCCGATAGAGGAATAGTTACAAACACGCAAGGGAGAGTGTGCTTAATCAAGCACACTCTCTCTTGTTGATTTGATAATGGAAGTCATATCATTTTCTAAGTCGGATAGTCGGGCAATGCGCGTAAGCGGTGTATCTGTGCCTGGTATAACAACAGGTTCACCCAAAAACCACATATTTGAAGTATCAGGTATATCCGTTTCGCCTGTTATATGATTTGTCCATACCGCAGGACTTCGGGCTTCCCCTGCTTCGCCCCAATCACCAAGAATCAATGATGCGAGGGGTTTAGTTTCCATAACATCATTATTAAATGTAGCATAGCAAAGGTCTTGGTATCCAAACATGTCAAAATAATGTATTACAAAATTGCCGTCGGGGTCATTAAACAAGCCTACTACAATATCCCAAAAAGTACCCCGCACTTCTCTGTATGAACCATCAGCGTAACGGTAAGCCGTATAATCTGTTATGTCGTGGTAGTTGTCCCATAATACATTTTTGTCAACAAAAATCATGGGTATGCCACTGTTGTCTAGGTGATGTAGTGAATATTCATAGGCATACCCACTATGACCCAACCACGGCTCATTTTCTATTTTATTGCCGTCCCTGTCAAAAAAATCGCCTACTATTATGTTATTTTCATTTTTGTATGATACCCAATAGATATTTGGAGGGTTTTCTTCCGATATGTCTTGATAATGGATAGGTTTCTCAAAGAAAATCGTCGTAAACTGGCTCAAAAACTCCGTTGCCACTGCCCAGCCGTACTCGCTTATGCCCGATTCTTCGAGCAGGGCGAGGCGTTCCTCGGTGAAATATTCGGGGGCGTGGTATCGCATGGTTAGCGGGGCGAGGGGTTTTTGTTCGTTGGTGGCTTCGAGGTCTTGCCATTGCTCTGCTTCGGGGTCTGTTTCGGGGCTTTGCCCTGCTTCGGGGGCTTGCTCTTGGTTGGGTTTTGCTTCTAGTGCGGGGTCGGGTTCTTGCGTTGGTTCTTGTCCTGCTTCTTGCTGTATTTCGGGGGCGGTGTCGGGTTCTTCTTTTGCTTTGGGGGCGAGGTCGAGGTCGGCTTCTGCTTCCCCCTGCGGCTCGTGCGTGCTGTCGGCTTCTTGTCCTTGCTGTGCTTGCCCCTGCTCTCGGCTACTAGCGGGGATATTCCCCCTCGAACAACTGCCTAACATCGCGACAATCGCCAAAACAGCAATTAGCAGGGGCAGGATAATATTTTTCTTCATAGTAATCACGCTTTCCATTCAAATTTTATCAAGTATACCACATTTTAGGGCATATGCCCTTATTTTTATAAAAACAAAGAAAGGACAAACAATGAAAAATAAACAAGAAAAAACAACAATAAAAGACCTAACCAAACTAATCTTATCAGGCGAAATCCCCATAAGCGACACAAAATCTGCCGCGGTGCGCGAGCTGCTGCACGAAATGGGGCTGCCGCCCAACGAAATAAACATGCAGGCCGCCATAGTCGCGGGGCAAGCACTGTCGGGCGTGAGCGGCAATCAGCAGTCCGCGAAATTTGTCTTGGGGCTAATCGGCGAGGACGGCGAAGCCGCCGCCGCGCCGACCGCCGAGTGGTACGGCTTGCCAGCCAACCGCATAGCCAAACCATTCACAGACATAAATCGACATATCGACAACCGTAAATATGTCCGCTACGACTTCAAGGGCGGCCGCGGCGCGGGGCGGTCGTCCTTTTGCTCGCTGAAAATGGTTGACCTGATTATGGCGAACCCGCATTTTTGCGGCCTTATTATTCGGGCGGTCAAGGACACCATGCGCGATACCGTTTATTCCCAAATGCTGTGGGCAATAGACGAGCTGGGGCTTTCGAGCGAGTTTAGCTGCACCACCTCGCCGCTACAAATTGTACGCCAAAGCACAGGACAAATAATATACTTCCGCGGCGCGGACGACCCTGGCAAGGTCAAGTCAATCAAGCCGCCGCGCGGTACGCACGTAGGCGTTGTTTGGGCGGAGGAAGCCGACCAAATCCCTGGTGGCGAATTTTGGCGAAGCATCTTGCAGTCGGCGTTCCGCGGCGGAAATGACGGCATTGTCATGCGCTCCTACAATACTCCAATCAGCCACGAGCATTACATCAACAAGGAGCTGCTCGTTCCCGACCCAAAAAGGGCTGTCCTGCACAGTTTTTATTACGATATGCCGCAGGAATGGCTTGGCTCGGCGTTTTTGGAGCTTGCCGCCCACACCAAGGCGACCAACGAGCGCGCCTACCGCCACGAGTACCTCGGCGAGCCAATCGGCACAGGCTCGAACGTGTTTGAAAACATACAAAGTGTAACAATCACCGACGAACAAATAGCCACATTTGACCGCATTGTAAACGGCGTAGACTGGGGCTTTTTCCCCGACCCGTGGGCGTTCGTGCGTTGCTATTTCCACAGCGGCAGCCAAACGCTATACATCTTTGACGAAGCAATCGCGACCAAGGCAGGCAACGAAGCCACCGCCGACATTCTTCGACAAAAAGGGTTAGGCGCGAGCGACCGAATTATCGCCGATTCCGCCGAGCCAAAGTCGATTGCGGATTATAAGAAGCTAGGCCTGCGGCTTACGCAGGGCGCGCGAAAGGGGCAGGGCAGCGTGGAATATTCCATGAAATGGCTCGCCAGTTTGAGGGGGATTGTGATTGACCCTGTGAGATGCCCGAATACGTTTAGAGAGTTCGTGGCGTACGAGCTGGCTAAGGATAAGTATGGCGAGATTATTAGCGGCTTTCCTGATAAGGATAATCACTTTATTGATTGTGTAAGGTATGCTTGTGAGGAGTATTGGGTTGGGAGGGGGTTTGTGGTGGGGTAGGGGGGCAGTAAAAAAAATTCAAAAGGAGCTAAAAACATGGAAACACAATACAAATTTGCGGATTTTGATTCGCTGCATATAGAGTATGACAGATTTATATTAACTAGGCACGGCAGGGAGTACGTTTACGAAACGCCGAGGAACGAGGCGGGGCGTATTGCCGCGGTAAAGGGTCGAGGTATCGACATTATTCTTGACGGCGCGGGCGTGGCGACTGGCAAAGCACAGGCGTTACAAAAATTTGACGACGTGCAGGTAACTTCTGACGAAATCGTCCTAGTGAAAGACGGCGTGGAGCATAGGTTTTCTACGCCGAGGAACGAAGCGGGGCGAGTGACGGCGGTTGTTTGTGGGGAACGGAGCAGGCCGCTCACGTACGAGGCGTACACCGTGACATTCAACGGCGGCGGCGGCGAGGGGACGTTGCCCGCGCCGCTCACGCAGTACACAGGGCAGTGGGTGACCATGCCAGAGCAGGGCGAGCTTGTCAATGGGCTGGCTTTTTTTAATGGGTGGAAGGACGAGGAAATGGGAGCAGTTTATTGTGCAGGGGACGTAATGGTGGCGGCAAGGGATGTGGAATTGACGGCTCAGTGGTTGACACTGGCGTGCGGTGAAGTGTTCGCAGATAATAATTAGGAGGTAGAAAGATGTCAGACGTAATTGTACGATTGAACGGCAAGGTGGTAAATTTTAAGGAGCAAGCGCCAGTTATTAGCGGCGATTATCTTGTGACCCCTTTGCGTGGGGTGTTTGATGTGCTTGGTTTTGAGGTGGAATGGAACGGCAACAGCGAGCCTATTAAGATTACAAACTCGTTTTTTACTATGACGTTTACGCTCGGCGTGCATGAGTACCAAATAATAGACCATTTTAATAGTATTGTTAGGAATTTGTATTTTGAGGTCGCGCCGTTTGTAAATGAAAGCGGGCGTACCGTTATTCCGATACTTGAACCGCTAAATGTTATGGGGTATAAGGTGAAGTGGAATCGTAAGGAGCGGACGTTGGATATTAAAGCCGATGCAGTAATCACAATAAAATTTATTACCAATAACGGCTCTGTTGGGTCACAGTTTGTCAACCACGTTATAAACAGCACTATACCGCTCCCATTCCCTGCTTATGAGGGGCATGTGTGTATGGGCTGGTTTAATTCTGTAGGGGAAAGGGTCGGATTTGCGGGGGATAATTATATAGTGCCAAGTGATAATGTAACACTGACGGCACAATGGAAATATATCAACCCAAGGTCGGTGTCAGAGCCACTTACTGGTCGTTCAAAAAGAGATGTGAGCCGAACTAAGCGGATAATATTCCACCACAACGGAGGGCATAGATACACATGTACTAAAGATACTTATAAACATGAAAATGTTTATAAGTCTGCTGATGGTGGTGGCAACAAGTATCATTTTATGATAGACCCAGAGGGGGACATATGGACGGGCGTACCTATGGATTATTCAGGTGCGCATACTACTGGTTACAACCATGACATTGGTGTAGCTCTTATAGGGAATTTTCAGCCTGGTGGACAGCCTTGTTGTTTAGATAATCCAGTAGACATAGTAAACGAAAACCACAAAAATACAATTATAGCGTTATCGCGATATTTAATTGATACGTGTAATATGCGTACTATAATTGTAGGCAAGCCTGATACCGAGCCGCACCCCCGAGAACATGCCCCGATTGCTATTCACAACAATTTTAGTCCTCAACCTTGCCCGGGCGATAACGCCCGTCCGTGGATTATGGGCGAGTTGACGCAAAATATTGTTAATTGGCTTAACGCTCCCTTATAAAAGGCGAGGCTGGCAGGCTTAAATCAGTGCTAAACGCATAAAAGTCTACATCTTCGCCATCATGTAAGGCTCGAAAGTCTTTAAATTCTTCCTCGGTTACGAGGGTGTCGCCGATATAATACAACAGATAATATTCTTCGGCTTCTGACTTAGAGTCTGCGATAATAAAGTCGTAATCTGTGGCGTGTGCAAGGATTATTATTTCAAAATTGCCGTCATTGAGGGTTATTTTGGAGAATCGTACTTCGTATCGCGGAACGGCATCATCGCCAAGTTCTTCCACAGAAGATTGCACTAGACCATGCAAAATTCCGTTTTTTCTTATAGGCGTATAGAACCACGTAAACACATGCGAGCCGTAAATGTCGCCGTCATAGTAATAGAGTATTAGCATGTCATAAAGGTTATTGCTACAAAGAATTATTGCGGGGGTGCGAGCTTCGTCTAAATGTACCATTGCGAATTTATCAAACTCTATCTTAGCCCCGTCCCAAGATTTATGACCATTCCAGAATGTTTTTATGTTGTAGCTTGTTGTTTTTGATGCTATTGGCTCTCGGACATCTTCGGGTTGTTGCCATATATAAGGAAGATTCTCCTCGCCAAGGAAATCTCGCTCGCCCGACAGTACCGACAAAAAGGCTTCTAGCGTGGGCTTGTCGTCTATGTGGGAGGATAGGAGTTCGGCGTATGTTTGTTCGGTTTGTGTGATTGTGCGTGTGGGGGTTGGGGCGAGGGTGGGCGTGGGTGTTGGTGGGGGTGTTTCTTCGGGGGTGGGTTGGGTGGTGGGGTCGGGTGTAATGGCTTGGGTGGGGTGAGCTGTTTGGCTACTGGTTGGGATATTTTCCTTTGAACAACTGCTTAAAATCGGGACAATCGCCAAAATAGCGATTAGCAGGGGCAGGATAATGTTTTTCTTCATAGTAATCACGCTTTCCATTCAAATTTTATCAAGTATACCACATTTTAGGGCGTATGCCCTTATTTTTATGTGACAAAAAAGCTGTCAAGGCTCGGGGCGATATTCCCACCAAGGGACAGTCGGTGAAAGGGGGCTATGCCGCTTTTGTATGTCGAGGGGCTGTCAAGGCTCGGGGCGATATTCCCACTAAGGAACAGTCGGAGAAAGGGGGCTATGCCCCCCCCACGCTCGTCCGCGGAACAAGAACCGCGTTAAAAAATAGTAGACGAGTGCGGGGTATGGCAATTTCGCTAGTGGAATTGCTGTTGCGAGGGTGGATATTCCCGTATGGAAAGGGATTTCCGCATGGAAAACATTCCCATACGGAAAGACATTCCCACACGGAAAAAATTCCCACACGGAAAAACATTCCCACACGGAAAAACATTCCCACACGGAAAACATTCCCATATGGAAAGACACTCCCGCATGGAAAACATTCCCATACGGAAAGGAGGTGATACAGATGTGCGGTATAAATGATTTTGAGGACGGGCTTGTCACTGGGCTTGGCGTGGGGCTTTGTGAGGGGGTCGGCTTGGGCGCAGACGAGGGCGAGGGCGGGTTTGGCAGGGTGGTCGCCGATGTAGTTTTGGACACGGCGGTTGTCGAGGCGGCGGCCATTCCGCTAGAGGTGGAAAGGGCGGCGGCTGATGTGGTTTTGCAAGAAAATGTTGTAGAGGCTTCAACTAAAACAATAAATATAGAAAAAGCATTTTTGGAGGTGCTGTAAATGAATAATTTAATTAGAATACATGAGGAAGTTGAAATGAGTGCAGTTCTAGCATTGCAGAGTGTTTTAGACCGCTTGGTGGGGGCTTTGCCTTCGGTTCTGCCGTGTACCTTTGAATCAAGGACTAATTTGAACGAGGCTATCTTTGCGTTAAATGGTACTACGGAGTCAAAGTTGGTTGTAACCTTAGCAAGCAATGGACGCGACATCCATTTTCATGTCATCCAGCGCGGTACGACACGTAGCCTTATTTTAAATCTTAGAATTGTAGACCACACAAGCGGCATATCAAGCGTAAGTCTAACGCTTAATGGTATTGTTGGTACTGACGTGTTCCGTTTGTCCGCTACAGGGGTAGACAGTAATTCAAACATGACGCGTTCCGCAGTTTTGACAGATATTTCAGTAGATACTCCTGCCATTCCTGCGGGTACGTATTGGCTACTTTACTCAAGCTCGGGGAATGTCCATCAGCTAGACTCCACGCCCTTTTCTTTGCCAAGCCAAGCACTAACTAGCGGTATGTCCATTTTCAAAATGCCCGCCATGCTTATGATAGGCATGAAAGAGTGCGGCGCGGCACGTAACAGCATTATTGTGTCTAATATCGCCAACTGTAATTTGGAGGTTGTGCTAATAGACGGCGTGCAATACGTTGTTGTAAACAGCGCGGGAACTGCGTCATATGGCTGTAGCTTGCTTGTAAAGCTGTAGGCGGATAAAGGGATTTAAGGGCAATGGAACGCGGGTTTTTGCGGGTTTGGCGGATTCGTTCGTGGGAATCCGAAATCCATGCTTAAAAAAACACGCCAAATAAAATCCGTGAAAATCCGCGTTCCATGCCTTTAAAAAATCCCACATTCCATGCCTTAAAAACCTACATTCCATTCAAAAAAAAGGAGCAAACAAAATGCTAAATAAAACATTCAACATTCAACTAAACACAAAGCACCACCAAACCAACCACCACCAAACCACCCACCCCCCCCCCAACCACCCCCACCACCCCCACCCCACCAGAACCGACATAATCCTCTCTCAAGGCGACTCCAACTCAGTAATCTTCAACTTCCGCATATACGACGAGGGCGAGGAAATCGACTACTCCTTAGTAAGCACGGCGCGGCTGTTTGTCGCGAAGCCAGACCGACATGTTTCGCAGCTGGAGGCGGAACGCACGGGCGCGGGCTTTAGCGTTACGCTTTCGCAGAACGCTGTGGCGGCGGCGGGGCTGGCGGTGGGGCAGCTTGCGTTGTATGGGCATAACGACGAGGTACTCGTTACGCTCAATTTCTCGTTTACTGTGCAGGGCAAAATCGGCGCGGATTCGGCTCTCGATAGCTCGGACGAAATGGGCGCGCTGCAATCGGCGGTGGCGTTGCTTAACAAAACGCAGGAGCTGTACGCGCGGTTTCCGCAGGGAATTGTCGAATTTTTGTGGGGCGACCACACGCGGCAGGAGCTGGAGGAACGCGGCTTCCCTGTGGGCGGCGCGGTTATTGCCAGCGGCCATTTCAATATCGCGGGCTATGACGCTTCGCCCGGTGACGTGTTTGTTCGCATGGGCGAAATGGCGTGGCAATGGCGCGGCAGTATTCGCGGGCCAAGGGGCGAGGCGGGCGGCGGCGTTGACAATTTTCGCGTGCCTGTGGCTCTCCAGTTGGAATGTCAAAACGTGGAAATTTCCGAGCCCGTTAGCCTGTTTATTGACACAGAGGGCGCGGGGCGGCAAACGGTACAAACCGATGCCACAGGCAGATTTGCCACCAGCTTTAAGTCGGAAGCGCGCTATGACGTGTCCGTTCCCATACCGCGGCTGGGCGAGGCGGACATCATAAATCCGTCCGCATGGAGCATTAAAACTGGCTCGCTGGACGTGCTGTCGAATTATACATTATCTGCCATACGGCGCGATTTGGCGAATACGGAGTGGTACGAGGACATGCAACGCACGGCGGCGTTGAACGCGGACGTAGTGTACGCCCCCGAGCCGCCTGGAATAAGCGTTCCCGAGGGGGACGGCAAATGGAACGGCGGCGTTCTTGCCCCGAATGGAAAAATTTACTGCACGCCAAGAAACGCGGACTGTGTGCTTGTTATTGACCCAGAAAATAACACTGCGGAAACCTTCGGCGAGCTTGGCACAGCGGCAAATAAATGGCATGGCGGCGTTTTAGCCCCCAATGGCAAAATATTTTGTATGCCGCGAACCGCCTCCACCATGCTAGTTATCGACCCTGTCACAAACACCGCGGAGGCCTTTGGCAACCTGGGAACAACCTCAAATAAGTGGCTCGGAAGCATTCTCGCGCCGAACGGCAAAATCTTCGGCCTGCCTGCCAATCAGAGCAGTGGCTTGGAAATTGACCCCGACACCTTCGGAATTACAGTATTTGGCAATTTAGGCACAACAACCAATAAATGGGTTGGCGGTGCGTTAGCCCCAAACGGCAAGATTTATTGTGTGCCAAGCAACCAGAGCGCGGTGCTTGTCATCGACCCAAACACCCGAGCCGTGGAAATGATTCACGGCATGTCCACAAGCACAAACAAGTGGTCGGGCTGCGCGCTCGCCCCGAACGGCAAAATCTACTGCGCGCCGCTCGCCGCAAGCACTGTACTAGTCATCGACACCGCCACGCACACCACACAGCAAATCGGCAGCTTTGGCAACGCGGCAGACAAATACGTTGGCGCAGTTTTGGCCCCCAACGGCAAGGTTTACATTGTGCCAAGCAACGCCAACTCCGTGCTTGTGGTTGACCCTGTTACAAACACTGTGGAGGCCATGCCTCATGTGGAGGAAGGTACAGGCAAATGGAGCGGCGGCGTTTTGGCCCCGAATGGCAAGATTTATCTTGTGCCTGCTAATTCGGATAAGGTGCTGGTGCTTTCGCCTTGGAGGGTTGGGGGGCAGAGTGGGGTTGTTAATTTTGGGTCTACTACCTTGCGGAGTGCTTGGGGGTGTGGGTTGTAGGGGGTAGAATGTGGATTTACACGGATTATGCGGATTCGCACGAACGAATCCGCATAATCTGCGTAAATCCGCTAAAATCCGTGTTTGATTATCTTTAAAAACCACGAAGCGAATTTTCCCAACAAAACACATATTTACCTAAATTTAAAAAAGAAAGAAAGGAGTGATAATATGACAGAATATCAAGTATACGAGGAAATAGCACAGACGACAAGCAGCGAGCTAATTTTATTTTTTGTGCTTGTGGCTATAGTGGTAATCCCGCTGTACACAATGGTCTTGCGTGACCGCAAGGACAGGCGCGAGGGCGACGCGGAGAGCGAAAGCGCGAAGCACGATAGACACCTAGAGCGTGAAAGCCAAATGCTCGAACGTGAAAGGCATATACTCGCCGTGATTAAGGAAAACACCGCAGTAATAGCGGGGCTAAAGGTTACGCTGGACAATTCTGGCGATGCCACAAAAACAGCCCTTGAACGCATAAACGCGCTTATCGGCGAAAAAGGCAAGGCGATAAACGGCGTGGCGATTGATTTGGCACAGATAAGAACAGGGCAGACTGAAATCGCTAGTAAGGTTAATAAGATTTTGTTGATTCTTAATAAGGCGGGGAATATATGAGTCCGTGGCAACAGCTTATATACAATATTGCAAATCTATTTAAGGAAAGGAAGATGAGGCATGAGCATTGAGATAAAAACGCCAAGCCCTGCATTAAAATTTACGCAAGCCCCTAAGCGGCGCGTACAGACAAAGCGCATTATCGTTCACCATTACCACAGCGAAACCGCCGCGCCGCAAACCGTCCACCTATGGCACTTAAACAATGGGTGGAGCGGGTTCGGTTATAATTTTGCCGTTGATATGGACGGCACAATATGGGAGGGCCGCGGGCTTGATGCCGTAGGCTCGCATACCGGCGGAAACAATAGCGACAGTATTGGCATTGCGTGCCAAGGGCGGTATGATGACCACACGACAAAAATGCCTGATGCGCAGTTTAATTCTTTGGTACGGCTTATTAAGCATGTGCAGTCAATTTATGGGAAAATTCCTGTACTGCGGCATGGTGATGTTACTGCCACGGCTTGCCCTGGCAGATATTTTCCGTGGGGCGAGCTGCTTAAATTGGAGGAGCGGGGCGACAAGGGTGTTGCTTCGCCGAAAGAGCGTAGTGTTAGGCTTGATATTTTGGGGGAAATTCAAAGCATAGGGGGCTATATCGAGGACGGCGCGACATGGGTACGGCTTACGGAAATTGGGGCGGCTTTGGGCTTTGGGGTTTTTTGGGATTCGGAGCGGCGTGTTCCTGTTGTGGCGGCGGGGGAAAAGCCCTCTCGACACCAGCAAGGAAGCGGAATATATCCGCAACCTCAAACCGTAGCCATAGATATTTTAGGAAGCGTACAAAATATAACTGGCTACATCGAGGACGGCGCGACATGGGTACGGCTTACGGAAATTGCTCGGGCTCTGGGGTTTGTTGCTACTTGGGATAATGAGCGGCGGATTGGTGTTGTTTCGGAAGTGTAGAAAATTTAGGAGTGTTGATTAAATAATTATTTAATCAACACTCCCTAATATTCGCAAATATACCTCTTGCGAAAGCAAACTTTCATTTCACAGTTACAAATCCCTACTATAAGATTGAATCTCAATCCGAATCGTTTTCGCCTGTTTCTCTACTTTTCCGCAACTATCTTTAACCGCTTAATGAAACCAATGGCGTGTTCGTTTGTTACACGGCTACTTGAAATTTTGCGGTTAAAGGCTTTGTCTTCGGGGGCAAGAGGTTTTTTCTTTGTTCGTTTCTTCGGCAAAACAGAATTATCGTGAATTTTCTTAATTCCGACATAACCCGTATCTGTTTCGGCTGTAATATTTGGATGAATATGTGTTTTCGATTCCTTGAAAAGCCAGGAATCATGCCTGCTTCCGACACCGAAAGCCGTACAAATAACCCTGCGTGTCACCTTGTCGACAATCACTTGTGCATTCACTGTGTGTCGCTTTTTCTCCCCTAAATAGTAATTTTTATGCCCATTTTTTGGCGTTCAGCCGGAAATTCGGTAACGTCAATTTGCATCACTTTGTATTTAACATCGCTTTTGAAGAAGAACGGCGAACCGCCAATCGTCATGTTTTCCGGCTTATCTCGTGAACGGAATAATCCTTTTAATATTCCCATAAGCGCCTGCCTCCTTAATCAAGCCATAAAATGCCGCGTGTATCGTACACGCTCTCTGTAGTGGCGTTGCCGCAGCGGATAGCGCGGTCAAGAGCCATCACCATAGCCACGACGCCGTCTATCTTTTCCGCGCTTCGCTCCTTGTCGGGCTTGATGTTCCCGGCGGGATCGGTGCGAACAAAGACGTTATCCATCATCCACCGCAGCACGGCATTGCCGCCGTAGGCGATTTTTTCTGTCAAAGTCAGCCGCATGAGTTCCTTTGTCGGAGGCGACATGCTGGTGAATCTCTGAACGAAAGGCACGACGATGAAGCCCAGCCTCTCTAAATTCTGCGACATCTGCGTCGCGCCCCAGCGGTCATAAGCGATTTCTCGGATGTTGTATTTCGCGCCGAGTTCGTCTATTGTTTTCTCGACGGCGGCGTAATCCACGACATTGCCCTCGGTGACGTTCAGCAGATTCTGTTTTACCCAAACATCATAGGGTACGCTGTCGAGCTTCGTGTGCCAGTCCACCGTGTCTTCGGGCAGCCAAAAATATGGCAACACATAAAACGGCTCGTCATCGTCCGTAGGCGGGAACACGAGGACAAAAGCGGTGATGTCGTTTGTCGAGGACAAATCCAGCCCCGCGTAGCAGACCCGCCCCTCAAGCGCGGCGGTATCCACGGCAAAGCCGCAAGCGTCCCACGCTCCCATGTTCATCCACCGAATTGATTGTTTCACCCATTGGCAGAGCCGAAGCTGCCGGAAGTTGTTCTCCTCGGCGGGGTTCGGCTTCGCCGATTCGCAGGCGGCGCGGACTTTATCAATGCCGACCGTCACGTCAAGGCTCGGATTGGCTTTTCGCCATACCGCCTCGCTCGTCCAGTCATCCTCCGCGCTCGCGCCGTAGATGACAGGATAGAACGTGCCGTCGTTCTTGTTACCCTCTAAAATAGCCTCGGCTTTGCGATGCTGCTCGTAGCAGACGGAGTTGGTATCGTTGCCCGCCGTGCTGATGAGGAAGTAAAGCGGCTGTTTCCTTGTGTCGCTGCTCCCTTTTGTCATAACGTCAAAGAGCTTCCTGTTTGGCTGTGTGTGCAGTTCATCGAAGATAAGCCCCGACACCGAAAATCCGTGCTTGCTGTACGCTTCCGTTGATAAAACTTGATATACGCTGTTGGTTGGCTTATATACAATCCGTTTCTGCGATTCAAGGATTTTCACCCTCTTTGTCAGCGCGGGGGAGAGCCGTACCATGTCGGCGGCGCCACTAAAAACGATGTTCGCTTGTTGGCAGTCGGCGGCGTAGCCGTAGACCTCGGCGCGTTGTTCGCCATCTGCGCAAAGGAGATACAACGCGACTGCGGCGGCGAGTTCGCTCTTTCCTTGCTTCTTGGGTACTTCGATATGCGCCGTGTTGAATTGCCGTGTGCCATCAGCTTTTACGATGCCGAATAAATCCCGGGTTATGGTTTCCTGCCACAGCAGCAGCTTAAACGGTTTTCCCGACCATTCGCCTTTGGTATGGCACAGGCTTTCGATGAACATCACGGCACGGTCGGCTTTGTCCGCATCGTAGCGGGATGTGTCGAGCATGAAATTGGTGGGCTTGTATTTGAATGCGGACATCAGCCGTCCCCCTTTCGATGCAAATAAAAAAGCCTCCCGATTGGAAGCTGTGATAAAATATTTCATTGTGGTTCGTGTTAAAATCGCATATAATAAAGCTACAGAGCAAAATACATTGTGTATAAAAAAAATTTTCACCTAGAGCGAGGTACCTACTTATGAGCAAAGGCATTGTTTACATCTTGACCAACCCCTGTCTTGATGGGTGGGTCAAAATTGGAAAAACGGACAGAAGCAATATTAGCGGGCGTCTTTCGGAGTTAAACGCTCCGTCCAATATTCCGCTGTCATATCGCGCCTATGCTTTATATCACGTTGAAAATCCCGCCGCAGTGGAAGAATCCATTCATGCTATTTTCGACCATATCGACGCAAACCTCCATGCGCGAGAAGAGGTCAATGGGCGTATCAGAGAACGGGAGTTTTTCAAGGTTTCGCCCGAAGCCGCTCATAGCGTATTCGTGGAGATAGCGAAGCTGCGCGGTGACCGGGAGCATCTGGAATTAGTCACCCTTACGGGAGAACAGCAAGAAGAAGAAGAACTGCAAGGGAGAGCAACACCATTCCGTTTCAACATGGTGGATATTCCACCAGGCGCGGAACTTGAATATACTGATAATGCCGACATTCTTTGCACTGTTGTTGACAACAGAAACGTGTGCTATGATGGTGTTTCCTATTCTATTTCCGGATTGGTTCAAAAATTAAAAGGATGCTCATATATGCCTCAAGGCACTCTATATTTCAAATACGAAGGCGAAACCCTTGACGAACGCCGTAAGCGGATGGTTGGAGACCGACGTTAAAAAAGCCCACTCAGGCTTTCTTAATATATCTATGTCTACGAGGGACAGACCCTTGCGGGTAGCTGTCTTCGGTTGTTTTCGTGGTTATGGTCTGTGTGTTCGAGTCTCGGCTCTTCGCCGTCCCAATGCAGGACGTAGCGTGTTTCCCTGCCGTTCGCAAGCCTCACGACCCAGCGTGTTTCTCCGTTCTCAAAAGCCGTGTACTTCCGTGTTACCGTCGCCCCTTCGGGTAATTGCGCGATTGCGTTTTCCCATTGTTTGTCGTTCATGCCGCTCCCTCCCTTAAAGTGTGATGATTCCCTTAAAGCCTTTTGCGTATTCTTGAAAGCCCTCGGCTTTGAATTTGTTTGCGAGGCTGTTTTGCATTACCGCCCAAAGGTTGATGTCGCCTTCTTCCGTGTGGCCGATGCCTATCACCTTGTATTTCCCGATGTTTTGAGGCTGATATGCAAGGTCGATGGCAGCGTTTAGGTTCTTGAATATGCTTGCGTAGGCTGGGCCTGTGTAGCGTTTGAATTCTTGGTTCGTCATGTTTTTGTCCTCCGTTTTCCTTGATTTTGCGGGGTTTCCCGCCCTTCGTTATGACCATATTGCCGCATAAACATAGTTATAGCAAGGCAATTACGCGATAAAAATTGATAACAAATTGTGTACAAAATTCTTTATTTTAGGGATTTTGTACACAGTACACAGGCTATATTAGGTCATCCTCGATGTCGGCGGGAAGTCGCCGGTCAATATGAAAGCACCGTATTCGTTTGTGCGGGTGAAGATGAAGTCGGCGAAAGCGTTACAACCAAGTTCCAGCGCAATTTCGAACGCCGCCTTTTTGTCAAACATATTCGTGCGCGCGGTAGCCGCCACCATCCTCGCCTCTGGCCGTATCCTGTCAGCTTTGCTTTCGACTTTGCGGATTCGGTATGCCCGATGATGTCATTAAGCGTAGAGCCGTTATCCTAATCGATCATCAGGTTCAGCATATCGTCCACCCCCACCACCGTGCCTTGCGTACCCCGCCGGGATGGGCGAGTATTCATCGTCCATCCCGCTCGGCAGTTCAACCCTCGTGCCTTCGGGGTACTTGGCTCTGGCGGCTTCAAGCTGTGCTTTATTCGGCATTTTCATTTTCGCTTACCTCCGTAATTTCGGCTTTTTTGCCATGCTTGGCTTGCCACTTTGCTTTGCTTTCAGGTGTGGCGAAAGCGGAATCGCCCGTCAGGTTCCGCAGGAGATGTTTTCTCGTCCATTTGTTATCGGCGTCGTTCATACCGATTTTCACCAAGAAGGTGCGGAAGGCGAATTTCTCGTTTGTGGCCGCCGTGTCCTTGGCTGTGACGCGCTTTGCCGTTTTACTGAACTTGCAAGCCGCCGCAGGAAATGCACTCCAAGCCTTGACCGTGTCGGCATCCGCGCCGAAGCGAAGCCAATTGAACCCAACCTTACCTTCACCGCCGTCAAACTCAATCGGCAGTTCGCCGAAGCCGTCCTCGCCGAGAGCCGCCTTGATGAGCGTCGCCTTGCTTTCAATGAGGGCGCGGAGGATATCCTCTTTGATGTTCGTGGCGGGCAGTTCAATCGTTATCATGGTCGGGACATCGCTTTCCTGCATCCCGTCTTCGGGAGAGCAGACCGCCTCGCCTGTGCCTTTGATGTACTCGCCGTTTTCGTCATATTCGCCGCCGTGGTCGTTTGTGACTGTCGCGGCAAAGGTCCCGTCAAGGTTGCGCCAGCGGTCGTCACAGCATTCCATCTGTGGAGTGCTGTGCAGGCGTTCCCAATGCTCGCCCTCGCCCGCGTTTTCGTTGAGTGCCTCGACAAGGGTGGTCATGATGCCTTTGCGCTTGGGTTCGACATCGGAGGCTTCCTCGGCTTCTGTTTCGAGCGTTGGGCGTTCAAATTCGTACCCTGCCTGTTCCAAGCCGTCAAAAACCTTGCTCATCGTTTCGGCATCGGTGCGCTCGTCCCAAATGACCGTGCAGTCCTGCGCGATTGTGATGTTCATCACCACGTAGCTGAACCTGAACCGCTCGCCCTCGATGACGTTGCCGCCCGCTCCCGCGTAGACCGGCGCGACGCCGACCAACTCGCCGATTTTGTAGGTGAGGTCTTTTCTGCCTTGCTGCCCTTCGGTGTTGATTTGTACTTTGTTCATGTTCGTTTCCTCCGTTTTTCCTTGAATTCCGCGGGCTTATTCCCTTGCGGTAACACCATATTTGCGTACACCACGGTATATAGCAAGGCAATTCTGTACAATAAATCAAACAAACATAAGGAAAAACAGCGGCTAATAACTGTGCGTATTACACAGGAGTTTCCCCGCTTTGTTCAGCGATGCCGCGAAGCACCCAAAGGTCGCAGGGTACCGCCAGCGAATTTCCGATGGCTTTGTAGGCATTTGAATCAGTGTATGGGTTTTTGAGCCATTTTCGGATTTGATTGTCTGTTTTGGTCTTGCCCAGTTCCAGCCAAACCGACCGCCAGTATTCAATATCCCCATCTGTCGGCTCGGCGATATGGATATCATCAAGCCAAAAATCGGGCAGACCCTGTAATCTTAAGCATTCAAGCGGCGTAACGGTTCTCAATGACCATGCTCTCGGAGCCGCCGCCGTTGTTGCCGCCTTTGGCTCTGAGCGAGGCGGCCGTTTCGCTCTTGCGATGGCCTCCATATCGGTATTCTTCGACGGCGACACGCTCCACCACGGCTTTATCCTCGCCGATGTCATAATTGCGGATACCCTTATAATCGGAAGCACATATCGCACCCACGTTTTCTTGATACGCTACGATGTGCTTTTCCACGGTGTTGAGCGTGAAGCGTCTGTGATTGTTCGCTCCATGCCTTTTTGTCAATGCGTTTCAATGCACCTGGTTCAAAGGACATGGCCGTTCCATCACCGTTTACGCTTCCAATGCCCTCCGCAGCACTTCCGGCAGCACTTTGCCCCTTGAGGTAACCCGGCGTAAAATCCCGTCCTTCGCCTTCCGGCTCAGATAGAATCTCAGCGGCGCGTTCGCTTGCAAAATCGACGACAAGGAACATACGGCGGCGGCGTTGGGCGACTCCGAATTTGGAGGCGCAAAGCGTCCGCCAAGCGAGGGAATAACTGCCACAGGTGCTACCTGCATTTCCCACGACAGCGCCTGCGGTAAGAAACTTAAATTTTCCTTTTCTGTCCGTAGGCAAAGGAACATCGACGGTTTTATATTTGATTTTGAGCAGTTCATTCAGTACCTCCCGAAAGTCCGACTTGCCCTGTGATTCTGATGAATAAATCCCCGGTACGTTTTCCATGACGGCGTAGCGGGGACGTACGCCGTTCGTGGCTTCGCGCATCTCACAGATGATACGCACAGCTTCATAAAACAGACCCGAAGCATCGTCCAAGCCCTGACGCGCTCCGGCGTGTGAAAACGACTGACAGGGTGAGCCGAATTTGATGATATCGACTGGCTCGACCTCGCCGCCTTTCAGCCTGTGTATGTCGCCGTATTGCTTCACATCGGGAAACCGCGCCGCCACAACACCAAGCGGGGGTACGCTTCGATTTCACAACAAAAAAACGGGCTTTATGCCCGCTTCCAATGCCGCCAAATCAAAACCGCCTATCCCGGCGAAGAGTGAGCCAAATTTTAGTTGTTTATCCATCGCCGACCACCTCCGCATATGTCAGTGTTTTGCCGTCCCGCTCGATGCTCACATTATCCGCGCCGTATTCGGCGACAAAGCGCTTAATCGACGCCGAAGCGTATTTTTCATCCAACTCCACGGCGTAGCAAGCGCGGTTAAGCTGTTCGCACACCATGCCCGTTGAGAAACTGCCGCTGAATACGTCAAGCACGATGCCGTTTGCCGCCGATGAGTTTTTTATCGGGTATGCCAGCAAATCAAGCGGTTTCATGGTTGGGTGGATGTCGTTTTTCTTCGGCTTGTCGAATTGCCATATCGTGGTCTCAGCACGTCCGGCGTACCATTTGTGTTTGCCTTTGGCTTTCCAGCCAAAAAGGATAGGCTCGTTCTTCCATTGGTACGGGCTTCTGCCCAGCACCAGCGACGGCTTGAGCCATTGGCAAACGCCGGACAGTTTGAATCCTGCCTCGCGGAATGCCCGCTTGAACCACTCGCCATTGGTGTCAGAGTGGAACACATACGCGCTGGCTTCATCATCCATAGCGGATTTCACATTTTTGAAAACGGTGAGCAGGAATTTATAAAACTCCTCGCCGCGCAGCTCGTCGTTTTTGATTTTTCCGGCTTTGGATTCATAACTCACGCCGTATGGAAAATCGGTCAACAGCAGATTCGCCTTTTTGCCGTCCATGAGCCTCTGAATGTCCTCGGTATTGGTGCTGTCCCCGCAGAGCAGACGATGATTGCGAAGCCGCCATAAATCTCCAAACATAACGAAAGGCGGCTCGGCGGCCGCCTTGTCGATGTCGATGTCGAAGTCATCGTCTTTGATTTCCGTTGGCGTGTTTTCCGAGAACAGTTTTTCCAACTCGTCCATCGAAAAGCCTGTTAATTCCGTATCAAAGCCTGCGCCTTTGAGGAAGTCAAACTCACCGAGCAATAACTCCGAGTCAAAGCCTGTGTTCATGGTCAGCTTGTTATGCGCCAAAATATATGTGCGGTGCTGTGCTTCGTTCATATGCGAGAGGCGGATACATGGAATTTCCGTATACCCTAATTCCTTGACTGCAAGAAGCCGTCCGTGGTCTTCGATTATTTCGTTGTCCTCGGATATGGCTATCGGGTCATTGAAGCCGTATTCCTCTATGCTGTTCTTGATTTGCGCTATCTGCTCTTTTGGATGCAGCTTGGCGTTATTCAGAAACGGCTTTATATCTGAAATCCTTATATTCTCGACTTTCAGCATTATTCACTCACCACCTTCTCAATCGGCACATCCGGGTATTCTCTGCGGAAACGCTCCACGGCGATGTCGCAATATAAAAGTACGCTCAACAACCCAACGCTTGGGTAAAACAGCGAATGTATGCAATTCGCTCCGCTTCACAACCTTAACATTCGCACCGAGAATATTGCGAACAGATTCCGCAAACGGCTTGCCTGTATAGCCGCCGTCAACAAGAACATTTTGGACATTTGACAAATCGTCGCGGTAATTCTGGAACATTTCAATTGCCCCGGCGCGGTCGTTTATGTTGGCTGTTGTGATATGAATCGCGTGCGGCAAGCCGTTTGTGTCAACCGCGATATGACGTTTAATGCCGCTGATTTTTTTGCCCGCATCATACCCTTTTTCTTCGGCGGAACTTGCATTTTGTACGCTTTGCGAATCAACGATGCAAAAAC